>QWCK01004948.1_pt1 | contig 19755 bp, 15 predicted proteins | sample 1972571 | NCBI WGS metagenome assembly QWCK01 (sample SAMN09866710, study PRJNA288562) | Human gut metagenome isolate term2_stool, whole genome shotgun sequencing... | isolation source: gut | host: Homo sapiens | place: USA: California
TCGCGCCCCCGGCCGCATGGCAACCTCCGCGGTGTTTTTCATGTTTTTTGTACAATCCAAACACCAACAATTTTTGCACTTCGATTTTGAATCTTTAGGAGTTTTATTAAAAGTAGGTATTAAAACATCCTACACGAGTATTCATCTAACAAGATAAAAAGTAACAATTAAATATCATTTTGAATTTATGAAAGAAAATTACAACAACAAGACAAAGCTTCGCAGCGCATGGTTAGCGTTTGTGCTGCTGATGATAACGGCTCTGCCTATCACTGCGCAGAACGTAGGCGAAAGGTTCCAAGACGGAATCCTTTGGTATGAGATTACGGATGTCACGGAGCAAACAGTGAAAGTAACATACGCAAACGACAAGGCGGCACTGCCAAAAGCAAGGCAGGTGGTATTTAAGGGCGAAAATTTTAATAATGGTGATGGTGGTGCTGATAAAAATGCTGATAATACTTATAAAGGCTACAGCGGAACACTGAATGAGAAAATAACCATCCCTGAGAAAGTCAACTATAAAAGCAAGGTCTGGACAGTCACAGCCATTGGTACCTGTGCATTCATCAATGAAAGAGGTTTTTATAATGGGAATTCTGAAAAGAAAGTTCAATTAGATTTTGTTCTTCCTCCAACCATTAAGCACATTGAAGAGGCTGCGTTCTATCAAGCTTACGCATGTACTATCAATTTCCCAGAAGGACTGGAAACCATCGGAAGACAAGCTTTTTATAAGAGCATTGTGGGTTATTATTTTATTTTTTCAAGACCTGAGCTAAGAAGAGGAGGTGGTCCTAGGGCAAAATCTACCGGAACAATTACTATACCCGGTCAAACAGCCATAGGCCCCCAAGCCTTTGAGGAATGTTCCACCAAAGGTGCGACGTTGTCATGTCCAAACATCAAGTACTTGGGTTATCAGGCATTCAAAAAATCTGGGTTGACAATAGTGGATCCCATATCGGCAAAGCTTGGGGAACAACCCACAGACCCTAAAATTATAGCGATGTATGACGACCTGCCAGGTGTGGACATGGAGTCGGGAGCAGAAGCTTTTTCTCAATATAATAAGGGCGTTGTAACTTTGAAAGAAGGTATAACAACTATCCCGAAAGGGATGTTTGAGAATGCTTTTAAAGACTTAGCTCAATTTGTTATTCCTTCTACAGTGACTTCCATAGAGGAAAGAGCTTTCGCAAATGCTGGCATCAAAAGTTTTAACGAATTGTCTACAGTAACAAAAATAGGTGCAAGGGCTTTTGAGAATGGAGCTTTGTCAGGCGACTTTGTTATTCGTGTCAATGTCGAGGAAATTGGCGACGGTGCATTTAAGGGAAATGTTAATTTGACCGGTTTTACATTGATAGGCAGTGCCAACTGCAAGGTAGGTGCAGGTATTCTCGAAGGATGTCCCTTAGAATACCTTGACCTGAGGAACGTGAATAGCCCGGATGTTAAGAACCATCTGACGAATTTGTCGCGCGACGCTAATTCAGGCACAGAATCAGCGAAGACATTAGTAGCAGGTTTGCCAGCGAACGTCATCGTTTACCTGCCCGATGTACCAAACATTAGCATTGCGGATGGTCAGGATGTAAACTTTGTTAAGAGCAATGGTGAATGCACCAAACTTCTCTTGGTGGATGGGGTGGAATATGAGTTCCCCTATGAGATCAAAGCAAGTGAAGTGGTTTACGACCGTGATATTTCTTCCTTTGCTGATGGCAAGCACTGTTTCACCATCTTCCTGCCGTACGCCGTGACATTGAAGCCAGGCATACGCGCATACAATCTGAAATCAGTGGGAACAAAGAAAGTTTGGAATGATTATGGTCAAAAATATTTAGACCAGGAGTTATATATGTTCAAGTCAATCCCCGACGGCAGCACGCTTGAGGCGAACAGAGCCTATTTGCTGCGCATCACCGATGGTCAGGTCCACAGCTCTCAAGAAGAGTTCAAAGCAACCGGCAATCCTGTGACAATCGCTGCGTCAGGCAACGACAAAGATAATTTTATTGGTAGGATCAGGCCAATGCGCTATGTTGAAGGTGAACCTGACAAAAGCTTTGTGTTCACTGGCAGCACCGAATGTTTGTCACGTTGGATAACAGATATTGATAAGGTAAATAACCCTTGGACGCTGGGTCGTGATAGAACAACTGGGGAAGATCAGTGGAAAAGAGCGCTGACTAATAAGGGGAGAAAACGAGAAAATTTTATACCACCTTTCCGTGGGGTTATTTTGCCAAAGACGGTTGTAACTTCTGTATATGATGCCAAGCAGTTTGTGTTACTTGATGAAGACAATCAAACAACGGGCATCAGCAATGTGGCAAATGATGCCGAGGCACAGCAAGGTGCACAGCGCATATACACCATGGACGGGCGCTATGTAGGCACCAACTTCGACAGTCTGCCAGCGGGCATGTATATCATGAAGGGTAAGAAAACATTAAAGACGAAATAAAGATGAACACTAAAGATAAAAATATAAGCAACGCTGCTGGCGACAGACACACCTACCTGTCGCCATGCGTCCAAATCATCAAAATGGAAACAACTAACCCCTTAGCGGAAAGTTTAGGAATTCCAAGGACGGATGAAGATACAAAGGAAGCCTATGGAAAGCAGTGGCAGGGTGACGACTTGGACTCGTGGGACGAAGAGGACGCCAACAATGAAAACAACTGGGGTAGCGGGTGGTAACCCTCGGCATGTGTGCCGAGAATAGTCCATGCAACTACTCATGACATGAAATAAAGTGGGAGGGAACTGTTTGTTTCCCTCCCACTTCGTGTTTGATAGCCGCTCACCAGGATGTAGCATCCAACATCATCCTGCTGGTGGTGTGGCAACAACTCTTTCATATAGAAAGTATGTTGCCAACAACAATCATTTTTTTGTTTTAACAACGGATTTAACAAAAGACACGAATCCTTTTGCTGAAATCAATGAACGCTTGCGTTCACCGAATCAAACGAATTTGGCAAAGGCACACGACATGGTTATGTTGGCAGATTTGTTTTATTCGCAGAACGCTTGCGTTCATTGTCTTGTTTAGTTGATTCGTTTAATTCGTCAAATTCGTTGTTTAACATTGATCATTTTCTTGTGTTTAACAACGAATTGAACAAAAAACACGAATCCGATTGTTGGAGTCAATGAAATTCATTGTCTTGTTTAGTTGATTCGTGTAATTTGTGTCATTCGTAGTTCAACAACTATCATGTTCATTCGTTGTTGAAACAAAAAGAAAAGGGGGTGCATCAAAACGATGATGCATCCCCCTATCATGTTGTCAGGGCTTTCGCCCCATGCTTATAGGTTGTGTGATTGCAACATGGCCTTTGGGTCGAGAATCTTGTCAACCTCTTCGGCACTCATGAGCTTCTTCTCCACCACAATCTCGTGCAGACTCTTACCTGTCTCCAGTGCTTCCTTGGCAACCTTGGTGCTGTTTTTGTACCCAATGTATGGGTTCAGCGCCGTGACGATGCCGATGGAATGTTTCACCATGTCGAGGTTGTGCTTCTCGTTCAAGGTGATGCCGCTTACGCATTTCTCCCTGAAGGTATTCATGACGTTGGTCATCCAGGTGATGCTTTCAAACATGCACTCTACGATGACAGGCTCCATGACGTTGAGTTGCAGCTGTCCGGCTTCGGCAGCCATGGTGATGGCCATATCGTTACCGATGACTTTGAAGCACACTTGGTTGGTTACCTCAGGTATGACGGGGTTCACCTTACCCGGCATGATGGAAGATCCTGGTGCCATGGCGGGCAGATTGATTTCGTGCAAGCCGCAACGAGGACCTGAAGCCATGAGACGGAGGTCGTTGCAAATCTTGGATAACTTGACCGCCAATCGCTTCAATGCTCCTGAGTAGCTTACATAATCGCCGGTGTCTGGTGTGGCCGCAATCATGTCTTTGGCCTTCACAAACTCGTCGCCAGTGAACTTGGTGAGATACTCAGTCACCAAATCAGCATAGCCTGGTACGGCGTTAAGGCCTGTGCCAATGGCTGTAGCCCCCATGTTGATGGTGAGCATTTTCTTCGCATTGTATTCGATGTACTCCAGCTCATCTTCCAATGTGTTGGCAAAAGCGGCGAACTCTTGTCCTGATGTCATAGGCACAGCGTCTTGCAATTGGGTGCGACCCATCTTCACAGCGTCTTTAAACTCGTTGGCCTTGTCGCGCAAACAATCTACAAGTGCTTTCAAACTCTTCAACAAGTCTTTGTTCATGCGGTAGGCCGCATAGCGTAAAGCCGTTGGGTAAGCGTCGTTGGTAGACTGTCCGCAGTTGACATGGTCGTTGGGGTAGCAGTGCACATAGTCACCTTTCTCATATCCCATCAACTCCAATGCGCGGTTGGCAATCACCTCGTTGGCGTTCATGTTCACGGACGTGCCGGCTCCACCCTGTACCATGTCAATGCAGAAGTTGTCCCACAGCTTGCCTCCGATGATATCATCGGCAGCTTGACAGATGTGTTCTGCAATATTTTTGTCAAGGGCACCCAACTCAGCGTTGGCTGCGGCAGCTGCCTTCTTCACGTATGCGATGGCAATGATGAACTGAGGATAATTGCACATCTTGGTGTTGGAAATGCGATAATTGTTGATGGCGCGCAGTGTTTGAACACCATAATAAGCGTCTGCGGGCACTTGTAATTCGCCCAAGAGATCAGACTCTACTCTGTATTTTTCGTTTTGTTCCATTGTGTTTATTATTGATTTTTGTAGTTGTTTTTTCTGTGTTTATCATGGTTCGTCATAACAGACGAACGTGGACACGAGGGGTGTCTCACGTTCATCTTGCTGTTAAAGGGCTGTTGTTAGAATGCCTTGATTCTGTACATGAAGCCCAGTTCGATGCGACTGGTGTTGTAGTCAGCCAATTTACTCTTGTCTGTGAACTTGTAGTTACGACCGATGTATGACAAGAATAGGCGACAGTCTTGTGACTTGACAGGATAATATTCCAAGCTGGCAAAGTAACCAAAGGACTTACGATAGTTCTTGAGTTCTTCTATCTTGCTGACACTTGCCGTCTCGTACATGCCTTTGAGCATCAGGTTCCACTGTGGAATGAACTGCCAATTAACTTTGGTTATGAACGAGTTGTAGTTCACCTTGCCGTAGCGCACGTTGCCTTTTCCGCGGAATGCAGACAAATCGCTGGTGGCAATGCCCAGACGGTCTACGTCGTCAAAGGCACCCATATAGTCGAAATACCACTGGAAGGTGGGCAAGTTGAGCTTTTGACCAAGCATCACCATCTGGCTGCTCTGATCCTTGGCCTGTGTCTGTGTGCCCACTGACCAACGCGTTTGTAGCTTATCGCCAAAGAAATTACCATTCCACAAGAAGATATAGGTCAATGGATGTTTGGCAGCTTCCACGGCTTCTGTCTTTCCATTCTCTTTCATCACCTTGAGGTCAGCTCCGTATTCTTGAGCCAACTTGTTGTTATAAGCATTGGTGATGTTCAGGTTGAACTCCTGAGATTCCACGGGTTTGAATGCGAAGTTTACGCCGGCCATGAAGTTATCCATATTGTCAACCATGTCAGAGTATTGGTAGATGTACATGGGGTTTTCGTCAAATTCGAATCCACCCCAGTTTTGACACATCTTACCACCGGTGATGCCGAGCTTGTCTGTAACCTGATATCCTACAGAAAGGATGTCGGTAGCCTTGGCAAAGTTGTCCTCGCCCTGCGCACCGTTGGCTTTGTTCAAGCGGTGACGGAAGCGGTAAGAGAGTTTGCCGAAGGAACCTTTGATTTCCAATCGGGCTTGTTTGTTCTTGAAGGATGATCCCCAATCGTTGCCATCGTAGGCCTCTTGGAAGGAAGACGCATAGTTGAAGTATACGTTGAATGCGTCGCTTTTCTTCTCCAATTTGAACAGACGGCTTGCCAACGACTCGTAATTGCCATCTTCGCCACCCATGCCCGTATTGTTACCTTGTGCGCTTGCGCCCAGTGCCAAAGACATCATGGCGCAAATCATCATTATTTTTTTCATGTTCATTATGTTTATTCCTGTTATAAATGATAGGAATTAATATTCTTGGTAGTACTTCTGAATTTGCTGCCAGTCGTGTGTTTTCGTCAAAGCCAGCATCAACAATACGCGTGCCTTCTGAGGATTGAGGTTGAGAGATGCCACGAAATGATATTTGTTGTCATCTACCTCAGCATTCAAGTTGGTAGGACCTGTGGGTACACGGCTTGAACGAACGATTTGGATGCCGCTGTTCTGTGCTTTGATAGCCACGTCGAAAACGTCTTTGTAGAAGTTGCCGTCGCCAACACCTGCCAACACGATGCCATCGTACTTGGCGTCAACGAATGCCTTGATGGGAAGGTCAGAGCAGTTAGAATAACCGTAGATGATGCCCACCTGTGGCAACTTGTCGAGGTTGTCGACGTTGAATACTGATTCTGTACCGCGCTTGTAGGCTGGTGTTTGCAGATAGTAAGCCTTACCATTGAACACGTTACCAATTTGACCATAGATGCCACCCTTGAAGGTAGCGCAGTCGGTGGTGTGTGTCTTGATAACCGATTTGGCATCAAACAGTTGGTCGTTCATGCAAACCATCACGCCCTTGTCGCGCGATTCGGGTGTAGCAATGGCAGCTATGGCGTTGTACAGGTTGCAGTAAGGCTCAAGAAGTAAGCAGTTTCTTCCATGGTGTCGGTTCCGTGAGTAATCAGCACGCCGTCATATCCTTCTTGGTTGAGCAGCTGGTTGATTCGTTTGGCCAGTTTCAGCCACACTTGGTCGTTCATGTCCTGACTACCGATGTTGCAAATTTGCTCACCCGATACGTCAGCGATGTCTTGAATCTGCGGAACAGCAGCAATCAAGGTTTGCACACCCAGTTGGCCGGCATTGTAAGCAGATGAGGTAGAACTTGTGGATACACCAGCAATGGTGCCACCTGTTGCGAGGATGCGAACCTTAGGTTTGGCACATAGACCAACGGTAACGAACAATGCAACAATCACCAGAATGTTGATACGTAAATGTTTCATAATAAATTGTTTTTAAGTGATTAAATATGATATCAATAAAATATTTGCGTAATTAAGAAAGCCAGTGCGATGGACACGAAGGTCGTGATGAATCCTGACAATTGGAAACTGTGATTGATGACGTACCGACCGATTCGCGTGGTGCCGGTTCGGTCAAAATTGATGGCTGCCACCTCGGTGGGGTAGTTGGGCATGAAGAAATAACCGTTGCAGGCAGGGAACATCGCCAGCAGGTACAGCGGGTTGATGCCCAGCAACACACCCAGTGGATAGATGGTTCGCACGGTGGCTGCCTGTGAGAACAGCATGATGCTCATGATGAAGAGGATGACGGCGAACAAGAAAGTTCCCTTGGCAGCTGTGGCGACATTGCCTTTGCCCACAAGGAGAATCAAGGCGGCTGCTGACATCATCACAATCTCGATCATCTCGGAGGTGGCTATCGGTGTCATCACGCCATCAACCATGTGATGAGGCTTCAGTTGAGGGAACAAACCGAATATTACCACCAGCGCAACACCCAGCAAGAAAGCATACACGGAGTATTTTGCGCGTGGGTTGGGGTTGGCATTCATTTGTTGCATGCGTTTCTGTTCTTCTTCCGGATTGATTTCGCCAGATGCCACTTTGGCTTGGTAGATGGGGTCGTCTTCCAACTCTTTGCCTATCCGGTTCTGCACAAACGCAGCCACGAGAATGGCTACGAAAGAGGCAGGAATGCACACGAACATCACATCAGCCAGGTCGATGCCTTTCAAGCCCAGGATATCTGTACTGATGATGGCTGCTGTAGCGGCACTCACGGGACTGCCGGTGATGCCCAGCGAAGCAGCAATGACGCTGACGCTCAGCGGTCTTTCGGGTCTAATCTTGTTGGCTTGGGCAATCTCAGAAATGATGGGGAGCAGGGAGTAACAGGTGTGCGCCGTGCCTGCTAACAGGCAGAACACCCAGCATGCCAACGGACCGTAATAAGTGATTTGACTGGGATGCTTTCGCAAGAACTTGCCCGTGACACCCACCAGATAGTCTAAACCTCCCGTGGCTTGTAGGGCTGAGGCTGCTACAATGACCGAAACGATGATCATCATCACATCGATAGGTGCTTTTCCCGGTGCCAGACCGAAAACAAAGACCAATAAGAAAGTACCTACCATGCCGTAGATACCCATACCGATGCCGCCTACGCGGGCACCAATGAAGATGAACCCAAATACGATGAGTAATTGTAAGATGATGAGTGTAGTAGCCATTAGTTTTTACTTACAGTTTATTAAATGCGTCCGCAAAGTAAAGAAAATCACAATGGTTTTGCTTTGTTTTTTATGTTAATTAATGTAATTGTTAACAAAAATTAACCGCCATAAGAGCCGTGATGTTTCTTTTTGTTACCTGTATTGGTTTATTTTAGTGAAATATCTGTGCGCCATCCGCTATCAAAACTATGGATTCGATACTTACAAATGCTTCATCTTTGTCATCAAGCATGTGATAATATGCTTGTGGATATTGCCTGGGTAGTTAGACTTTAGATTGGGAAGCCTGTTCTCTCTATGTGAAAGGTTTAAATGGGTTAAGGTTAGAAAATTTTACCGAATGCGATGTTGATGAAGGTTTTGGTAAGTATTTTCATGTCGAACCACCATGACCGATGTTCCAGGTAATACAAGTCGAGATCCAGTCGTTTCAACATTTTCTCCATGGTGTCCGTGTAGCCGTTGTACAAGGTAGCGTAGGAAGTTACGCCAGGCCTGATTTGATAAAGGTAGGCATACCTGGAATCGTGTTGCATGATTTGGTCGATGTAAAACTTTCGTTCCGGTCGTGGGCCGATGAAGGCCATGTCCCCTTTGATCACATTCCAAAGTTGTGGTAGTTCGTCGAGATGGTGCGTGCGCAGGTATCTGCCTATTTTGGTCATGCGCTTGTCGTGTTGGTGTCTGTAAAGTTGTGGTCCATCTTTCTCCGCATCGATGCACATGCTGCGGAACTTGTATATGGTGAAAGGTCGGCCGAAGCGCCCGATGCGTTCCTGTTTGAAGATCACGGGTCCGCCGTCCTCACGCTTCACTAAGCAATAACAAAGCAGAAACAAAGGTGAGAAAACTATCAGTGCTATGGTGGCTATCAAGAAATCGGCAGCGCGCTTGATGTTACGCTCCAACTCGTTCATACCGTCGGGAATGAACCGAGAGTTCTTGATGTCGTCGTTGTATTTGATGTAGGGTGGGATTGTCTTCACCATATAGTGTTTTTATTTTATATAACGTAAATACTTCCATTCATATTATATATTTTATGTGCTTTTTGATAAAAGAATTCAGACGTTTTCTCTGTTTACTTTAAAAAATTCGCAAGTCGTTTACATCCTACAGGGAAGTTAAATAAAATCGATATCGGATGAGAATTATTTTTTAATCAACAAGTTAGATACAAATTTGATGAGATACTTCATTTGTATGTTTAACTTGTTTGTTTTTATTCCTAGCTTTTTACATGCCAGGGATGTTTCTCTTAGTCCAATCCATCTGCTTCTTAAATTTTTTGTACTTGCGCCCCCAACACGCATGGTGACAAAGTCTTGATGAAGATATTTTATTCTTATTTTATGGATGTAACACATTCGGGCAATCAACTCAAAATCAGCTGCAATTTTATATTTTATGTCATAGCGTCCATATTTTTCATAAATATTTTTTCGTATATAGAAAGATGGGTGTGGCGCAATAAATCCGAATTTTACTAACCACGGCTTAAAAAAAGCACCTGAATAATACCTTATACAGTTTGTTGTATCATCTTCTTTTACGAAGTGAATATCTCCATAAACAGCATCCACATCCTCTGTAAAACTCTCAACCATTTTTTCTATGACATCATGTGCTGTAAAGTAATCATCAGAATTTAATATTCCAATAACCTCTCCTGTTGCCATGGCTATGCCTTTATTCATAGCGTCATAAATACCTCGGTCTGGTTCGGATATATAAACAAGCCGCTCATTGAATGCAGGTTGCATATTTCTAATTATTTGCATTGTGTCATCAGTAGAACCACCATCAACAATAATATATTCTATGTGAGGATAGGTTTGTTGTAAAACGGAAGTAATGCTCTGCTTGATAGTTGCTGCACTGTTGTAACATGCAGTTATAATAGATACTTTCATTTCTAGCTGTTATAATTGTATACAAAAACAATCTCTAAATTTGTTCTGACCCGTTGCCCATTGCTATCAAATACGAAATGGATACCTCATTAAAAACTACATTGATATTTTAAGGATATCCACAAATGACTTGAACAACAAAAATACTCGCCTTCGCATACTTGTTATTACCTTTATCATTTAGTTATCTTGTAGCGATGTGCGTTCTGATAAATATTTGTCATGTTGTATTATTTCCATATACTCATTTTCTTATTGTAGAGTTTGCTAATATGCAAAGATACGTTTTTTTGCCTAACAAGGAGCGGCTGTGTTAAATTTACTATCATTTGCAGTGGAAAAATATAAAATCGAATCTATTATTGTGTGTTTAATTTATTCGGTACATGGCAGCTGATTTCAAATAAAGATTAATCGCTTGTCATGATTATTTTTTTCCACCTTTTGTTTGGATAATAATTCGCTGTTGTACAATTGTCTCAACTCCACACCCTATCTTTCTGCTTATATCGCCAAGAATCTTAGCATGGCAGATTTTACATACTCATTTCCCAAGATGCTTCTCACGGCATTAGTCAAGGGTGCAAATTCCTTTTGCCCCCATGTCATTTAAAGAGGGTGTATTCATATTCAGGATTTTTTTCGAGATGCCACAGGGTATCCAATGTCTGGTTTGCAGAGACTAATTTTTATCCATTTAATTTGAATCCTCTGATAATCAACCATCTGATCAAATATAGGCGATAAGTAATCTTAAACTTGACAGACGTGTTGTTAAGTAGTCCCCCGGAAGATGTATTATTGCCATAGCGTCGATATCGAATCAATTTATCGTTGATAACAGTTGTTTTATAATATGTCATGGCTATAAGTGTGAGCCAGTTGTCGTGTGTACATAGATTATGATATGGTGGAAAAGGTAATGCCCTATCTAATATGCGTCGGTGGAAGGCGATACAACACCCCAAATAACTGAATCGAATGAGGTTAGCAATTAACCCAGACCTTGATTTGCGTAAAGCAAAAAAAGAATTGGCGATTACTTGGTTGTTGGCATTGATAAGCAAAGCGTCTGAAATGACGAAGTCGCAATGCTTAAAATGTTGCATGCAAATTTCAATTTTATCAGGCTGCCATACGTCGTCCTGATCAGAAAGGAAGATGTAGTCTCCATGGGCATGTCGAATGGCATTCTCAAAGTTTGGTGTGTAACCATGTTTGCCATTATTGGTAAATATTTGTATAATTGGCGACTGGAAGGATCGTATAATATCTAAAGTGGAATCGGTAGATATATCATCGGAGACAATAATCTCATCATCTGAAGTTAATTGATGGATGATTGATTCTATTTGTTGGCGAATAAATCGCTCGCCATTGTATGTAGCTATGCAAACGGAAATCATGTAGAAGAATGTGTGAAGATAAATTTAATACCAGCATAAATACCTCGGCACATTTGCCACCAAATAGTAGCTCCGTTCTTGATAACAAACGGGAAGTACAGAAATCTTAAAGCTGCTTTTATACTCTTATTTCGCTTGAATTGCCATGGAACATATGAGCGAGTGTTGAGTATGATTAGATTGCGATATTGGTAATAATATCGAAAAGGTGCGGAAATGATGATGATGTGGCGACCTAAATGTTTCTGGTGGTTTCCTACTTGATGAAACATCTTTATGTTTGGAGTTATCGCACAAATCCATCCTTTGGCTTTCGCACGAAAACACCATTCACAATCAACAAGGTCTATGAATAAGGATTCATCGTTGAGTCCAATTTGGCAAATGGCAGCTCGCGTAACACAACATCCAGATGCAATAATTTCATCTTTCAGAATAATGCCTTCAGGAAGGAATTTCTCTTTATAAAAAGCTGAGCGATATACTTCGTCTGTTCCATACCTGATGACAGTTGGGCCTAAAGCAGCAAGATTGGGCATGTCGACACTGATGTATTCTGAGACTATGCGAATAGGGTAATCTGAGTCAATATGGCTGTCTTGATCTAATAAGATGAAATATTGAATGTTTTGATCTTTTAGAAACCATCTGTATCCTTCATTTTGAGCTTTGGCAATTCCCATATTTCTCCCCAATGGGATATAGTGTGCATGCCCCAATGCGTCTTTGGGAATTTTAGCTGTGGGGGTGTTATCTATTACCACACAAGGGTAATGCTCAGATAGAATCCTGATTCTATATAGCTGATCTTCCGTGGGATGAAAGATGATGACTATAATGCCAATTTGTTGAGCGAGGTTATTTTCCATTAGAATCTAAACTCTAAATTTAAAGAAAAAGTATATAAAAAGGAGAAATAAATCGGGTTAATCTTATTTATTTTTCTTAAATTTGTGGAAAAAGGCAATGAAGATATTATTTGATCACCAAATTTTTGATTATGTATTTGGTGGAGCTGTAAAATATTTTGTGAAGTTACTTTGCCATCTTCCCCAGGAGAATTGGGAATGCACTGCAATAGCTTCAAGTAGTGAATACATTAAACGTATAGCTTTGATGAAATATCTACCCTATAAATTTCGCGGACAAACAGTTCTTATGGAATATCTAAACAGACCCTATACTAACCGGGTTATAAGAAAAGGACAGTTTGATGTTTTTCATCAGACAAATTTTGGAACATATTGTTTGGAATCACTGGGTAACAAGCCTATGGTTACAACTTACCATGATTCTAATTTATCCACTATAGATCCTCATCCAGAAATAGTTGAACGACAGAGGATTTCATTAGAGAGAGCCAATGCAATCGTCTGTGTAAGTAATAATACAAAGACTGACATGCTCAATCTTTTTCATTTGGATGCTCAAAAAGTGAAGGTTATTTACCATGGTATAACGAGGCCAGACTTGAATGTTATACCAGCGCAGCGAGTAATAAATGAAGACTATATATTATATGTCGGCCGAAGATCTGCATATAAAAACTTTAGGAATTTCATAGTCGTTTTTTCAGAACTTCATCTGAAATACTCCAGGATTAAAGTAGTTTGCACCTCTAATGAATTCTCAAAAGAAGAAATTTTGCAATTCAAGGACTTGGGAATAGAAGACAGTATGATTCACATTGCTGCAGATGAAACAACAATGTTGAGATTGTATCGTGATGCTCTTTTCTTTGCTTTTCCAAGTTTTTATGAGGGTTTTGGCATGCCTATCTTGGAAGCATGGAGTTGTGGTTGCCCAGTAGTCTTGTCTGATGCCAGTTGTTTTCCGGAGATTGCGGGAAATGGTGGATTGTTTTTTAATCCGAAATCAAGAGAAGAAATGTTACATCAGTTTAATGCCTTATTATTTGACAGTTGTTTGCGTGAAAAGTTGGTGTCAAATGGATATGAAAGGTTGAAACAATTTTCATGGGAGAAATGTGCGGAAGAGCACATGCAACTTTATCGTACGCTGTTGCATTAAGGTTCTTCGAAGGTCTTGTTGTGTATATAGAGGCGCTCTTGATAGGATTTAATTCCAAAGAGAAGATTATCGTATTTAAAGTCAGGTAAGTTTGCTGACCCCATCATACGCAAAATGCAATATAGAAAAACAAAAGCCTTGAACAATCTCCGGTTATTCCTGATAGCAAAACATTGAATAAGGTCTATCCATATAATCCAGTATCCATAAGCGAATAAGGTGGCAAAACGTTTGCTCATTACAGAAAATTCACTAAGAAAGAAATACATTATAAAATAAGCTATTAATCCATTAACCATGATAGCATTCTGCCCTCGTATTTCCTTTAGTCGATTATAGTAAAGGAATACAAGTGATCCTGTAAGAAGCCTTTCAAGGTATCCAATAGAAATACTGGAACTTTCATTGTATAATTTTGTATAGGCTCTGATACGCATGGCGAACTGTTCGTCTATACCCAATATTTTAGCAACCGTAAGGAAGATGGAAAAATGACCAAGGTAAACAATATTGCATGCCAGAAATATCCCAAGAAACAACCATCTGTTCATTAGTCGGTGGAAAAAGAAATAGAGTGGCAGAAATATAATTGCTGTGACATGAAAAGTTGTTGCCACAGCGCAGAGCAAGAAATATGGTATTGGTTTACGCTGTTGGATATAGGGTAGGGCATTGAGAAAAATGCATATGGCGATAGAGTTGCGCATTAGGTTAGTGCTAATGACTAAGCCCTCGAATGTGACATACAGCATCAAGGCCAATGGGATGTTCTTTACGTAACGTTTGAAGAAATTTAACAGCAAAGTTGTATTTATGAAGCAGACAACAAATTGGAAGAAAAAGTAGTTGTGGTATATGCTGCGGCATAAAAGGTTGAGTGCGGTAAACCCTGGCTCCCAATATTTCTCGGAACCTAGAGTATACTCAGTGATATCATGGAAATCGCAATGATAAAAATATTGATAGTATATTATCCAGTCGCTGAGTATAAAGCCACGGAAAGCAAAAAAGAAAAAGAAGCACCCGACAGAGACAAATATGGATAGTTGCTTGGTAGGTTCGCTGTCCTGATTGTCATAAAGCAGGGCGAAGAAACCAAGAACGGTAACCAATAGTACGTATGGAAGCCAAATGGGCATTATGAACTCTATTTCTTTTTGAGAGCATTTTTAATCAGCAGAACCCAAATTGCGTCTACAATCATCCCAATAAATATAAATACAATGACAATGAAAGACCTTGGCGTGCTTGATGCTTTATTGGATGTTTTGGGTTGCTCGATAATGGTAAAGGCTGGTGTATGCTCTTGCACCTTTGCCTTAGCATTTTGTAGTTGCGTAGCCATTTGTGCATATGCGTTAAACTTCAGTTGCATTTCATTCTCGTATTCATCTATTTTTGACTTTACAGATTGTAATACTACGCTTTCATTTGCGTCCGAATATGAGGCATAGGCTGACTGAGCCTTAAGATAATCTTTTTTACTTTGTGTGTAAAGTTTCTGATAATATTGTAAATCTATGCGTGCCTTCCTTGTTTTATAGTCGGTAATATAGTTTTGGAGCCGGTGTTGTAAAGTGTCGGCTACTATGGCGGCAACCATAGGATCCTGGTCTGTTACACTGATTGTGATTACACTTGTCTTGTTATCAATAAGACAACTGATATTATTTTTGATGGAAGCAATCAGTGCTTCGTCCTTTTTAGACAGAAGGAATGTATTATCATTAATGTGCTTTTTAGAGGAATCTCCTTTCTTGGCAAACCATTTAGCTATCCATATCTTGGGTATCTGCCAGAATGGGATTTTACTGTCTTTAAGCAAATGTTCTTTTAAAGTCTTTACTTGATTACTATTCATCTGTTGGACTCTAATGTTAAACATTTGTTTAACAAAGTCAGAAGATGCAAATATCTCTGGATAGATTTCAGGATAAATAGCGTCGATGGAACTTTTTGCTCCCAAATCTATGCCAAATGTGGATGCCATGTCACTTAAACTGGAGGACATTCCTAAACCACCAGATGACAATTCCGGAGCAAGAACTACGGTTGATGTGTAGTCTTTGGGAGTATTCAAAGCCACTACAATTCCGATAATTGCAGAAACACAGATGCTGATGTATAATGATGTTTTGGCAGACCAAACTTTTTTGATAATGCCAATTACATCTATCTCTTTAGTACTTATATTTGTATCCATTTCTTTTTATGTAAAAGGTGAATCCCAGATGCAGTGATATTCCAGTTTTTTATTCCTTTTATTGATAGTTCTTGCAGGGACTCCTCCCACAATTGTATATTCTTCAACGTCATGTGTGACTACAGCGCCAGCACATACAACAGCTCCTTTGCCTATCGTTACACCTTGCAGGATGGTACATCCACACCCCAACCATACTAAATCTTTGATGACAATGGGTAAATAAATAGCGTTAAAATGCTCAGACTGAACATCATGGCTACCTGTAACTATTTTCACACAATGAGATATTGAAACGTTATCTCCAATAATAACTCCTCCTCTTCCGTCAATTAGACAACCTTGGTTGATGTCCGTATAGCTGCCAATTTGAATATGATTGGAAGACATCAAGTATGTTCTTTTCATGATAAATGATTTTTTACCGATTTTCATCTTCCCTTTCCTGAGAATACCTCTTCTTATAGTCCAAAATGGTATGTGAGGAAGAATATCATTAATTACATATTCCATGAAGAAAGCATGAACCCAACGATAAAATGTTGTTTTAGTAAGAAGAGCCTTTATGGTTTTCTTTGCTAAAAACAAAGCCTGATTAAAACTGAAGTGTCCCATACTCGTTATCTTATAGTTATACCACAAGCTTTTAACTGCATGGTTGGAGATACCTTCTCGATCGTATTCCTGAATAAAAGCATCAATTTTTTGGAACTTATAACCAGCCTTATAGATACGATGTATTTGTTCCCAATCCAAGGCAAACCCCAAGTCTTTACTTTTTGTATTAAATAGGAAATGTTGGTGTAAGGTTCGTTTAACAAAGGAAGATCCGTGTCGATAGATAGGATGATACTTCATGAAAGACACTTCATCATCAGCTATAATAGCTCTTTTTGCTCCCTTATATATTTCAATGCTGTTTCCGTATAAGACATCAGCTTCCTTCTGATTAACAAAAGTCATGGCATCTTCAAGAGCATGTGGGGTGGCATATAGATCGCCACAGTTTAATATGTTTATCCAGTCTCCCGTGCAGTGGTTCACCCCTTTATTCATAGCGTCAAAAATGCCATCATCTTTTTCGGAACACCAATATGATAGTTGGTCAGAATATTCCTTCACAACTTCTGCTGTCCCATCATTACTGCCCCCGTCAATGACAATGTACTCCTTGTTTTCCCACGTTTGTGAGAAATAACTTTCCATTGTTTGTCGGATGTGTGCTACATCGTTGAAGACTACTGTTATGACGCTTATTTTATCACCCATGATCACTTATTCCAAATTCCCTTTGCCTTACATTTTATCAATAGGTTGCACTGATAGAGATGAATAGTGGACATCAGTGCATAACTTGCTGCCATAGCTAACACAATACCCTCTATTCCATGTCGTTTACCTACAAAAATAACCACCACAAAATATATTACCGTGATAGTTATGGATGTAATAATTTGTATTCTGATTTTGTTTAAACCGTTAATCAAATATGTCGCGCAGTTATTTAAGTTAAAGAAGCATACATAGGCCAAAACGCTCATAGAGACTGAAAGCGGAACAAAGACTTTATTGCCTACCCATAAATAATAAAACGAGTTTGCTAATAACAACATGATGGCGCCCCCCAATATAGAGAGTATCCATAAGTGTATTGATCGTTTAAAGTTTTTTTCTATCCAATTCCAATCTTCTTTTACATATGCATCTGTATAAGCATTCCACATGGGAGATATTAGAATTGTATAGGCTATAACCAGAAGATTAAAATACTTATAGGCAATGTTATATATGGTTACTTGTGAAGGTCCACAAAAGCGTGAGATAAAAACATTGGCTGCTCCGAAAATAAAAAGACAGCTTGTGATTTGTATGATAAAAAATCCTAACCCTTTGCCTATAACCTGCTTGCTTATGCTTCTGTCGAAATCTGCTAAAGAAGGCTTGAGTTGCGGGTGATGTCTAAATGTGGGCAAGAAGGCTAATAGATATATAAAGGTATAGGTTCCTGTATATACAAGAACTACATAAAGGAGGTTGCCGGTTGTGAATTTAGTTAGCAGGTATATAATGAGCAGGGAAACAACATTGCCTGAAACATTAAGCAGATCGTTCAGAGCATATTTTTGGAGTGCTACGAAAACCAATCCGATGTTTTTCAGTACAAAGTTGAGTAAGGTAAACGAGACGGCTACAAACAACACATTCCGTAAAGTGGTGTTGTTGATGTGGGTGGTATTAAACAGCCAATTAAAATTTATTAATGACATTGGAATTAGTGTCACTATAAATATAATGATTGCCACAATGGATAATAGTGAAAACGTAGTGCCAATATATTTTCTACTTCGCTTATAGTCTCCAATTGATATAGCTTCTGTTAGATAATTGCGCATCCCATTACCTAAGCCAATATCAAAAAATCCTATCCAGAAAAGCATGGAACTGATAGTCATCCATATGCCATATACTTCATTATCTAAGTAATTGATAGTGACAGGCACGATAAGCAAAGAGGTAAGTAGTCCTATAGACTTTAGCACTCCTGAACCTAATATATTGTTGCGTAGCATTTTGTTACGCTCATTTTTTACTTGGATTATCCCCATTAGATGAATTTGTTGTTTTATTTCACCATATTTGCTATCGTAGCTATCATGGCGGCGATGCTGGTGATGCCGCTGCCTAGGCTTATGGTCTCGGCAATGCTCATCTTGCGCGACAGCTTGGTGGGTACCACTATCTCGCAGCCAGGATTAACTTTGGCACCCTCGCTCACCTTACCTACCATGCCGTTCATGTAGATGATGTAGGCGTTGCTCTTGCGAGCGTTTTGTGCAAACCCACCAGCTGCATTGATGTAGTACTTGGCTTTCTTTCCCTTTTTGTAGGCCACGGTGTTGGGATACATCACGGCTCCGTTAATCTTGACGGTGGCAGTGTATTGTGGCAGGATGAGGCGATCGCCTTCACGCAACACAATGTTCGCGTCGCTGTGGGGATCGGCTATGGCTTTGTCCAGTTCAATGCCTACGGGGAAGGTGGCGGGAATCTCAAATTTCTTCAGTTGGGCAGTCGACGTATTTTGTCCCAGCTGCTGTATGGCGCCAGCGTTGTTGCTGCTGGCAGCCATCTGCAATAGTTGCCGTTGCATCTCTTCTTGCTGCATCTTCAGGGCTGTCTCCATTCTTGACCTTTCTATAGCATTGGGTACGCGCTCCAACCGTGCGCCCTTGATGTATGCTAAGTCGGTCACGCCACCAGCAGCTTGCAGCAGGTCGGTGAGCCGCATGTTGCGCTTGGACATGGTGTAGGTGCCACCAAACATTACCTCGCCCTCTACGCTTACATTCTTCTGTGCACTGTATCCTGGGCTCTTGCGTACATATACTTCGTCGTAGGGTTTAAGCACAAAGCCGGGTTCGCCGTCGATAACAAAGCCGTCTTTCAAGGCAAAGGTATATGTCTTGGCAATGAGTGAGTCGGTGGTGAGTGCTTTGGAGTTGACGATGCGACGTGCCACATCCACTTTTACGGTAGATGCAGTTTCTTTAAGTCCGCCCGCTTGCAATACGAAGTCCTCCAGAGTCTCATTGTCTGCATATTTGTACACGCCAGGATATTGTACCTCACCATGGATGGTGATGGTTTGCTGCTGCATCATCTCACGTTTCGTGGGGATGAAAAGCACGTCGTTCTCCTTCAAGGGTATGTCGGCCACAGTGCCGTTCATGATGCCCGCCACGTCAACCGCCACCACTTCCAGGGTGCGATCTTCCTTCATGCGATGAATGACACCACGGGAGGTGAAGGCTTCTTCCTTCAATCCTTCGGCATGTTGTACCAAGGTGCGCACGCTGTTGATGTCGTTGCCCAGTTGGTACAAGCC
>QWCK01002934.1_pt1 | contig 19744 bp, 12 predicted proteins | sample 1972571 | NCBI WGS metagenome assembly QWCK01 (sample SAMN09866710, study PRJNA288562) | Human gut metagenome isolate term2_stool, whole genome shotgun sequencing... | isolation source: gut | host: Homo sapiens | place: USA: California
CAGATTCAAAATCTTCGCACCTGGAGTTGTGAACAGCATGAAGGAGCTTTGTCGCTGCACAGACCATCTGCCCGGACCTTCCGGTGACCACCAGCCTGAATTATTCACACATCTCGAAGCGTCGGTAAAATCACAATCAATACATGCTGAGGGCATAACCGGTTGTAATCGCATCTTTGAAAGGAAAAGACCAAGTGTCCGTATGTCATCACCTATACCAAGCTCCTTCGGTGAAGACAACGTTTCCTCAATTGCGATGCCGATGACAACCGATTTCTTTGCTGCCATTTTCTCAGTGATATGAAGTGCAACATCCGCATACCCATCCAGTTTCATTCTGAGCATGCTCTGGTCATTTACAGAAAAGTCTACAGTCCTTGGGAGGTATGATTCAACAGAGAGCACGAACATCTGCTCTCTCGGATAAACAGGTAGAGTAATAGAATTCTTTTGCTTTGACCACACCCCTGTAGGTTCTGCTGGATACCATCCCGAAACTTCGACCGTGCAACTCGGAAAAGATGAAAGTTCCGGCAGAATATGTTTCCATTGGGAAAAAGTCTGCACTTTCCCCCAATAGAGTTTGTCATAACGTGCAAGATGCTCCATTCTTTCCAGCAATGAAACAAGCTCGGGGGATGTTTTTTCCGTGGATATCCCCATAAGGGTTTCACAAGAAGAAAAAGAAACATCAAATCCGAGTACGGACAGCTGCTTCTGCTTTTTCTCATCAGTTGTGATATAATTTACACCCTTCCATAAAAAAAGGTCTAATTCTGAAATTCCCTGTACCGCTGAGTCTGTAATAAGGGAAACCAGTCGATGAGCATTTAATTCTGCAAGCTGTTCTGATGCAGGGAATATATCATGGACAAAGACAAAATCATAACACTCCTCCCTGATATCCAGAATGCTTTTACCAGCCTGTCCGGGATCTGTTCCCAGTCTCAATGGAACCACATCAAATACGGAGCTAAAAACGGCTTTAAGGTGCGCTGCCAGTTTCCTCGAGGAAGTACTCTGCTCTGTCGATTCCACATATAATAAATTTCTTCGTGCTCTGGGATGGCCAGCATCAGGATTAATGCTCTTCTGGGCCCGATGCTGGATCATGGTATCCCTATATATCGCATCGAGTTGTTCCGCAGCACGCTGCCATGTAAAATGCTTACGCACATGCTCGGAGAGAGCCTTAGTACGAGGGCTCTTTAAAGCTGCAAAGACAGTATCCCTTATGTTTTCGGTATGATGGGGATCACAATAAAACGCGAAGGCACCAAAATATTCTTCAGTACATCCACCTGAAGTCACAACAAGTCGGCAACCGGCAGCCGCAGCTTCAAGTGCGGCAAGTCCGGGAGTTTCAAGAATGGATGGCAACACGAAAGCCTCGGCCGCAGCATAGGCAGAACGGTGAAGGATGCCTGCATGTTCGAGGACACTGACAAAATGGACGGTTTGATCCGCCTCTGCATGGCAGAAACCTGCATAATCGGCTTCACGTTCCTGTCCGGCAATCACGAGATGAAGTCCGGTTCCCTTCAGTGAACGAATAAGATTCAGCTGGTTTTTCCGTCGCTCGATATTGCCCACGCACAGGACAAACGGCTTATCAAGATTGAAATGCTCCCGAAAAATCTGAGGATCGGCAGGTTCAAAGAAGATATCCTCCACACCATTCACAATCGGTATGATCTGTGAGGAGTCAAGATTGAACTGACGTTGAAGCAATTCCCCTTCTGATTGAGAATTAGGAAGGATGCGATCTGCACAACCCAGAATCGTACCAATTTCTTCAATCGGATAGCTTTCCGGATGATCCAGCCAGACAATGGGGGATACGACCAGAGGAAGATGACATCGATGATGGACATACCAAGGGAGATTCCATGTCCCCCCCATGACGGAAAAGCAATGGACGATATCCACATCGTCAAAACACGGCTTCCACGGATCGAATCGGATAACCCGGATACCACGCTTCTTCAGGTAATCTTCATAGCGCAGCAGCTGGATTTCCCCGCCACCGGGGCAGTCAAAGGCTGCCTGCCAGGTGCTGAACAGAACCGTCAGCGGCTTTTCCTTTTTTTCCGTTCTGAACAGCGGAAGGCGGGACAGCAACATTTCCGTACTTTCTTTCCAACTCATCATAGGAATACCGGACGAATCGGGGGTCTGCCCGCGTGCGTCAAGTCCCATCCAGTTTTGGACGGCCTTCGCCAGAGCTTCCGCCGTTCCATCAAAATACAGGGCGTGCTCTCCGGCTATCTCATGAAAAACGGGAATGTCTCGCAGAATCACATCCTTGTGATGGTGGGCAGCCTCCACAACGGCAAGCCCGAAGCCTTCGACTTCGGAAGCCATAATGACGGCATCTGCGGCTTCGTATAATTGTCCAAGATATTCATCGCTGGCATCAGAAACCCAGAAAAAATGTTTCCCCTGTTGTGGATGCTTCAACATCCTTTCGCAGAAGGCTTCCACTTTCCAGCCCTGCCTGCCTACAAAGACAAGATTGACGTTCTCACCGGAATCCCAGAGCTGATCAAACGCGTCAAGAGCCAGAACGTATCCCTTGCGCGGCTCGATAGTGCTGACCATAAGAAACGTGGGCGCGGTTTTCAGCTGTCTGAAAACTGTATCTGCTGTCGATGGAATTCCTCCCGCAGACGGAGGAGTTATAATTTCGCTCCCGAGGTGGAACCACGAAACATCAAGAGGAACAGCGCGATTCGGCACATTTTCACTCAGCCAGTGACTGAGTTCGCCTGCAACAAATCGGGAAATACAGATGGCCCCATCATAACAGGAAAGAGTGTGCAGCCACGCCCCGAACACTTCCGGAGAGATCGAACAAAACTGCGGGTGCGTGACAGGGATCAGATCGTACACGACTGTGTAGATAATAACACCGGCATCATGCATCGCTCTGAGTAGCGTGCTCTGACGACAACCGGGATCTTGACAGTTTAAATCAAGCCGCAGCAAGAAGTCCCCTGCGTTGAATGTAATGGGGATATCCCCGGGTAGTGTGTCATTCCATATCTGGTTAAACCACAGATAATTATGGGCATGCCGGAATTTACCTTCGGCAAAATTAAGATAGACTGGTCGGACAACCCATCCAACAGGGGGATTGTGCAGGAGCTCGACAAGTACACTCCGCACCACGCGCTGCACGCCTGTACCCGCATCCTTCAATGCAATGTTAGAAATATCAATAAACAGCTGATGAACGGGCTGTTGTTCTTCTCTCACCTCCGGGATCACAGAAAGAGAAGGTATCGACACCGAACGTGGGAATACCGCCGTTTTTTCAGCATGCCCTCTTTCCAAGGCTGCCAGAGCCCGTTTTGCGATAGCATCCCATGAAAACTTCTGCTGGCAGCTCTGCGCTTTCTCGCGCAGCATTCCCATAAAATCAGAGTCCGTGACAGCGCGTTCCATCAGAGAAGCGATGGCCTCCGGATTGGAGGGATCAAAACGAGCGCCGGGCCAGGTCATCACTTCCGTGAGAGATGTCCCGTCCGCAACGATGACAGGAGATCCACAGCGCATGGCCTCAAGGACAGGAAGCCCGAACCCTTCTTCTAGAGAAGGAAAAATAAACAGGCTGCACGCTGAGTAGAGAACTAGCAGCATCTCATCGTCTATCCGGCCCGTGCAGACGACCCTTGCGGCCTCGGATTCCGGGCTGTTTACCACAGCCAGCAGATCCCGAAGCTCAGGATTTTCCGCCAGAGCTTTTTCCTTGTCGACAGCCAGAACAAGCTGCCAGTCAGCACGGATAGACGCGGAAAGTTGACTGTAGGCCCTCACCAGCGCGACCAGATTTTTTCGGCGATCGAGCCCCCCAGCGTAGAAAAAGAACTGTCCGGGAATTCCGAACTGGTCACGGAATGGCGCGTCGTCTGCGGCCGCCATCTGTACGGGTCTGAAGAATGCATCCGTATCCGTTCCTATATATTCCACGGTGCAATCTGGAAAAATACGACGGGTTTCCGACGCCGTGTATTCGGAAATGCTGAGGAAAATATCTACCTCCTTAAGCCTGTTCAGCTTTGAATAATACAGCGCTCTCTGAACAGGATCGGCAAGATATTTTTCCGGGTGGGCAAGCGGCAGAAAATCATAGGCAATGGCTGCAACAAGTGTATGCAGGGAAAGGCGGGAAAGCGCACAGGTAAAATTGGGATCAACCACTTCTGCCAGCATGGTGGTGAGGAGAACGGCATCAGGCCGAAGCCCGAGGATAAACCGCTCATAACATCCCTCGGCCTCCCTACGCTCAAGAGAAATGGGTTCGGCGGGAAGCTGGCTGTGATCAGGTCCATTCCATACCCTAATCTGGCCCGGCGCGAGCAACCCGAAAAAAAGGGAAAAGACTTCAGCTGCTCCCTCCGGGAGCAAGCCGTTGAGCACCAGCAGTATCTCATGCTCCCCGCGATTGCGAAGCAGCGCTTCAGCCAACCCGCGGGTATACCGGCCGATACCTCTTTTGCGGGAATCTGTCTGTGCGCCCTGCATGTCAATTACGATCCGCATGAATCTTCTCCCTTTTTCTCCATTACTGAAACAATCGCCCGCGCCGATGGACCACAGCGTTTTATTCTTCGTAAAGCGGTACGTTGAAGCCGGCATGAGAGCAGAGGGCATCACGCGCGGCAAGTTCAAGGTCGTGGGTAATCATTTCCCTGACCATTTCTTCAAAGGTCGTCCGGGGAGTCCAGCCGAGTTTGGCATGGGCCTTCGTGGGATCGCCGAGCAGGGTTTCCACTTCGGAAGGACGATAGTAACGAGGATCAGTACGCACAACGATCTGTCCCGGCTTGAGCACATAGGAAAGATTACTCTTTTCCGGCAGGAGAGAAGCGAGACGGTCGACATCCATGGATTCGACTACCGCATGCTCGTCGGCCCCCTCGCCCACGAACTTCAGCGTCAATCCGAGAACGGATGCCGCAGCGCGCACGAAATCGCGTACAGTGTACTGGCGCCCGCTGGCGATGACGTAATCGTCAGGGGTATCCTGCTGGAGCATGAGCCACTGCATTTCGACGTAATCACGGGCATGCCCCCAATCGCGGCGGGAATTCATGTTGCCGAGGTACAGGCAATCGGTAAGCCCGAGGCACAGACGCGCCAAAGCACGCGTGATCTTACGGGTAACGAAGGTTTCACCGCGCAGAGGCGACTCGTGGTTGAACAGGATGCCGTTGCAGGTATACATGCCGTAGGCTTCACGATAATTGACCATGATCCAATAAGCATACAGTTTGGCACAGGCATACGGGGAGCGGGGATAAAAGGGTGTGCTCTCCCTCTGGGGGACTTCCTGCACCAGACCGAACAGTTCGGAAGTCGAGGCCTGATACACGCGGCTTTTCTTTTCCAACCCGTTCAGACGGACAGCCTCGAGCAGACGTAACGGTCCGAGGGCATCCACTTCAGCAGTGTATTCCGGCATATCAAAAGAAACCTGCACATGGCTCTGCGCCGCCAGATTGTAGATTTCATCAGGTCGGATCTCCGCCACCAGACGACTCAGATTCATGGCATCGGTCATATCACCGTAATGCAGAAGCAGGCCAGGGGTATCTGCATGTGCGCCCCCATACAGGGCATCAACGCGTTCCGTATTGAAGGATGATGCACGCCGCCTGATGCCGTGAACCTCATACCCCTTCTTCAGCAGAAATTCAGCGAGATAAGCGCCGTCCTGCCCCGTAACACCCGTAATCAATGCCCTTTTTTTCATATCAGTTCCTTTTTCACATAACTCAGGCTGACTTTTGCAGCCGGTTAAAGTCCATCTCCACCATATTCCGGCAGATATCTTCCAATGGGGTTGAAGCCTTCCAGTCAAGTAACCGTCCGGCTTTCCCCGCATCTCCGACAAGCTCAACCCGCTCACAGGGCCTGTAAAACGCCGGATTGACCCGTACCCGGACGGTGCCCGTTCTGTTGTCCCGCCCGACTTCCTTTTCGCCGATTCCCTCCCATACAAGCTCCATGTCAACGGCTTTTGCCGCAAGTTCGACAAAATCACGGACTGACGAGGTCCGACCGCTGGCAAGAACGTAACAGTCCGCCTCCTTACCCTGCATCATGCGCCAGACCGCCTCCATATACTCCGGCGCGTATCCCCAGTCTCTCCTTGAATCGAGGTTTCCCAGTTCCAGCAGGGAATCCGATCCGCACCGCATTGCCGCAAAGGCACGGGTGATCTTGCGGGTCACGAAAAGCTCGTCCCGCAGGGGTGATTCGTGGTTGAACAGAATCCCGTTGCAGGCGAAGATTCCATGAGTTTCCCGATAAATAACCGTATTCCAATAGGCATATAGTTTAGCTGCACCATACGGGTTACGAGGATGGAACGGCGTATTTTCGTTTTGCGGAGCCGTGTCGACGCGGCCGAACATTTCGCTGCTGCCAGCCTGAAAAAATTTGATCCCGGGATTGGTTTCCCGAATCGCCTCAAGCAGGCGCAAAGGCCCCACTCCGGTGGCAGAGGTCATCGTCTCAAGCTGCTCCGGAGTTACCGGGACAAAGCTCGTTGCCGCGAAATTGTACACCTCATCTGGAGATATCTCCCTGAGCAACCGCCGCAGGAGTTCCATATCGTCCAGTCCCCCCGGGACAAGATGCAGGCGAGGATGTTCCAGAATGTCCAGCTCGCGTAAACGCCAGAGATGCGGGCCCTCCGCGCTTCTCGACGTGCCGTAAACGCTATAGCCTTTCCCCAACAGCAATCGGGCCAAGTACGTACCGTCCTGGCCCGTAATCCCTGTAACGAGCGCTATCTTCATCTGCATTCCTAAAGACATTCCCAATTTTCACGGTGAATTCCGTAGAATTGAATTGTCATATCTTAAAATATTATTCTCTTTCTGATAGCGGATCCCACGCCCCTGTTCCGAGAACAGAAACAACCTACCCATTCCAACTTTATCGGGAATGAAGGCTCCCGTTTGCAATACGGATCCATCCTTCGGCCGACGGATTGTACTGCCTGAAAGCCTCCTCCTGATACCATTGTTCAGGTGAGCAGGTGATGCCCTCTTTTCTGGCAATCCATGCCCCCCACCATGAGAAGGTGGAGTTTGCAATGATGTGATGCCTGCACAGGGACATCAGGTTCATGTCATGGTAACAGGTAGCCTCCGATTCCAGATCAACAAAAGTCACAGGAGCTCCGCAGGAACCGAGGTGTTCGCGACACCAGTCCATGTCATCGCTGAACACATATACGGCAGGATTGGATACACGCTCAAAGATATATTCGAGCGCACGCTTGTAATAATCGATATCAATGACTACAAATCGTACTCTTCCGGTACCAGAGTCTTTTTTAAGATAATCGCCGTGCCGGACATGGAGTGAAATCGAATGCTCATGGCTTAGGATACTGTCCCTGATCGGCAGGCATTCCTCCGGGAGTTCTGGAAAGGTAAAATCTTTGAGGAGTTGCCCACGGATATCCTTGAAATAACGTTCGCACAGAAAATTCCCGTGAATATACGCCGGAGGGACAATATCGGAAAAATCTTCCCAGTACCCGTCGCTCCCCATGGAATCCGCCGGCTCGGCACTAAAAATATTCTTTCCAACCTTCCGGCACTCATTCCGCCTGGGTTCTGACGAACAGACACACGAAAGCGGTTCCGGCCAGAGCGGGAAATCAAGCGACCACTTCCGATACCTGCCGGAGGTGTCCGTGGTAAACGCATCAATTTCATCTTTTGTCGCGATCTCGCAGGAAATACCGAAAACCGGCAGGAGGTACTGTCTGACTGTACACGGGCCAACCAAACCGCTATTCTGGGAAAACGTGTCAAACCATGAGATGTCGAGCTTGAGCGGGCATCCTTTCCGCAGGGAAAGAGCGCGTCCCGCCGCATAACGGAACATCTGGTTACCGAATCCCCTGCATATGTTGCTAATAATCATGGCCGGCTCCCTGTTGGCGGCAAAAGGCTCTGGGCATGAAACTTCCCCTGTCTGATGCGTAGAACTACATCCGCACAGAACGGGACAGAAAATCCTCATACGCCAGTCGGATACCTTCTCTCAGAGTGGTCTTCGGCTTCCATCCGAGAGAACGGATGAGGGAGCTGTCGAGGAGCTTCTGGGGGGTGCCGTCGGCGTGTGTATGATCAAAGACAAGTTCGCCCTTGAAACCGATGATCTCGGCAACAAGTTTCGCCAGTTCACCGATGGTCATGTCCACACCGAAACCAATGTTGACGAGAGGCGGGTTCTCCACCCCGAACAATGGCGACAGGGTGGTATCATCAAGTTCCATGAGCGTGACGCAGGCGTCGGCCAGATCGTCGCTGTAAAGGAATTCGCGGAGCGGACTCCCCGTGCCCCAGACTTCCACCGTGGCGGCATTGTTAATCTTGCCCTCGTGCATCTTCCGGATAAGCGCCGGGAGGACATGGGAGCCGCGGGGCTCGTAATTGTCTCCGGGGCCGAAAAGGTTGGTCGGCATGACTGCGAGATAATGCGTCCCGTATTGACGGTTGAACGCCCAACATAGATCAATGCCCGCGATTTTCGCCAGTGCGTAAGGCCGGTTAGTCATTTCCAGAGGCCCCGTCATCAGGTAGGATTCCTTGATGGGCTGCGGACACATCCGCGGATAGATACAGCTTGAGCCGAGAAACAGCAGCCTGTCTATGCCGATGGCCTGGGCTGCACTGACGGCGTTGTGCGCAATGGCAAGATTTACATCGATGAATTCCGCAGGCGTGTCCTGGTTGGCCTGGATGCCGCCGACCTTTGCCGCAGCGAGGAAAACGTACTGCGGACGCTTCGCCTTGAAATACTCAAACACTGCACCCTTGTCGGTCAGATCTAGTTCAGCATGGCGGGGGCAGAGCAGATTATCATAGCCACCGGCGCGCAGCCGACGTTCGATCGCGGAACCAACCAATCCGGTATGCCCGGCCACCAGAATCGGTACATTCTTATCCATTATCTCGCCTCGTTGTTTCTCTGCAAAAAGTTTTTCGGTATACCCAGTCGAACATTGCGTGGGCACACTCTCTGTCACTACGGCACCAACCGTCACCTTCGGCGTTGTTGATGCCTGATATTCCTTCACGACATCCTTCGCAGGTCCAATCATGCGGACAGTTTTGTTTTCAATCCATGCAGCCTGCTCACAAACACTGACAACGCTGTCCAGCGAATGGGAAACCAAAACCATCGTCACATTGGGATCATCCTGAAATTCTCTGAATTTCGCCTCACTTTTCCGCTTAAATGCCTCATCTCCGACGGAAAGGATTTCATCAAGGAGCAGAATATCCGGTTTAAGGATGGATACGACAGCAAAACCGAGCTTGGCGAACATCCCCGAAGAATACGTCCGCACAGGCTGATCGATAAATTCATTCAGTTCCGAAAATTCGATAATCTTATCCTGATATTCCAGGACTTCAGCCTTGGTGAGGCCGAGCAGCACGCCGTTGAGCATGATGTTTTCCCGACCCGTCATTTCAGGATGGAAACCGGCTCCAAGCTCCAGCAGCGGGGAAATACGGCCATTGACCACAACCTCACCGCTGTCCGGGGAAAGAACCCCGGCGATGAGGCCCAGCGTGGTGGACTTCCCCGCGCCATTGCGTCCGATAAAGCCGAACTTGGTCCCGCGGGGAATTTCAAAACTAATGTCCTCAAGTGCCGTCCTGCGATGACGGAGTTCACGGACAACCTGCGGCAAATGGAAAAGGAAGCTTTTGATGCCTCCCATTATATGATGATATGACGGATAGCTTTTCCAGACATTCCGAAAAATAATGGCAGGTTCACTCATCACATCACCTCCGCAAACCGACGGTTCAGGGCCCGATAGGTCTGAATGCCGACGACAAGAGCAAGGCAGGCATAACCGGCGGCCGGGAGCAGCCATTCAAGATAAAACACATTGTCCATCAGAAGATAACGCCAGCAGATGAACAGTGGCGCCACAGGATTCAGCTTAAAGCACCAGTAATATTCCTGCGGCACGACACTCAGCACATACATGATGGGCGTCCCGAAGAAGGCAACTTGCATGATAATGGTGACAAGATTGCCAATATCCTTGAAAAACAGGTTCAGAGACCCGAAAAGCAGGCACAGCCCGTAGACGGATGCCAGTGTCAGAACCATCAGAAGCGGAATCCCCCAGATCCAGATCCAACCGGGGTACAATCCTTCAGAAAGCATGAATAGCACATAGATAGGCAGGGAAAGACAGAAATGCACCATATTCTGGAGGTTCATCACTAGAGGGATCGCCTGCCTCGGGAAGGCCACTTTCTTCACCAGGGTAGGATTCGCCAGGAAGGTGAATGGTCCCTCGTTGACACAGTTGCTGAACCACTGCCACGGAAACATCGCTGCAAGCAGGGCCACAATGTAATGAGGCACGTTGAACCGCATGTACACACCGAACACAAGAAAAAAGATATAGGCCTGAGCCAGCGGGTTCAGGATGGACCACATAAAGCCGAGCAGGCTTCCCTTGTAACGGACCGTCAATTCCTTATGCAGGAGCACCAACATGAAATCGCGGTACCATATCCAATTTTTGGGAGTATTCATGCCTGCACCCTGACAAGATAAGAAAATTTACCGCGGATGCCCACGAAAACCAGCTCCGATGATTCAATTCGCCTGACAGGTACGGAAGGAAATTCCCTCTGCACTGCGGCAGACACGCCTACCCAGGCTTCCGGGGGCGTGACCAGACGGAACTCCAGTGCCTTTCCATCAGTATCCACCGCAATCTGAAAATCCGTTATATCCCCGCAGCGATCCAGAATATCCTGAATAAAATGTGTTGGATATTTCTTTTCGTCAATGATGACTGCATCATGGGTGCGCCCCATAAGCCTGGTGATCCACCAGCCGTCACACCGTTCCTCAAGATGTCCGAGATCGCCCATTCGGTAGTGGATAAGCGGCATACAGGGATTTCGAAGCGAGGTAAAGACCAGCTCTTCTTCCGGCGTTATTTCCGGCCAGACAAGGGAATCCGAAACCATTAGCTCGCCCTTCGGTCCGTCGGCGCGTTCCTGCGCCATCACGCCAAATTCGCAAGCCCCGTACCGATTGGACACCCGGACTCTGAGAACCTCCTCAATCACGTCCCGTTGCACATCCGTCAGCATTTCCCCAGTGGACACGAAAATGGAAAACAGGCCTCGTCCAGATCGCTTCTGCTTTTTCAGGTAGCGGGCCAGCGCGTATATAGAGGAAGGATGCCCCTGCACGACACGGGCGTGGGCCGCTGCAAGCTCCCTGAGCAGCCGTTCCTGTGACGCGTCGTCAAAACCGCTGGTGTAAATGTTGCATCGGTTGAGGATGAAGCACTTGCGCTCTTCATTGAGGACCGCCTCTGGCGGAGGCGGGGCCGTGAACATCGTTGAAAGATGCGCCTCACGGTTGAAGCGGTGTTTCCCACCCCACTCAAGCATCAGGATATTCTGTGCCGCCGTCCAGTCGAGGGATTCCTGATCATAGCGGACAATGGCCGCGGGGCCGGTGGAACTGCCCGTTTTCTGCTCACGGATGACCCGATCAGCGTATTTCTCGCTGACAAGCCGTGTTCCCTGTTCTCGCAGAATATCCTTGGTCAGATACGGAAGTTCTCCAAGATATCTGATATCCTTCCTGATTTTTGCCGGCTTAAAATGCATGGCACGGAACAGGTCGCGATAGTAAGGCACATCCGAGCCAGCCAGTTCGAGCGTATCCGAAAGTCTCTCAAGAGCCCGTTTCTTCCGATCCGGGAAGGTATCCTCGGCCTCAGTCCTGAGCACACGGTATTTCGGTAGAATCTGCCGTCCGATCCTGTGCTCGGCATAGGGGTAGAGGATCTGCGACGTGAGGAGTCCCCAAAGATTATATAACAAAGACTGCATGATAGTCCTTAAAAGTAAATAATACAGAGACGGCGCCCCCTCGCTTTTCAGCGGAGGAAAGCTTCAATGTGCCGCGTGATGTACTCCGCGGCATGTCCGTCCCCGAAGGGGTTTGCCGCGGGATGCAGAGGCGCTTCAGCTGAACACAGAAGCGGTTCGGCCGCCGCACGGATGGCCCGGGCATCGGCACCAAGCAACCGACAGAAACCGGCATCCACAGCCTCCGGCCGTTCCGTGACTTCCCGGAGGACAAGAACCTGCCTCCCGAAGGAAGGCGCCTCTTCCTGAATACCGCCGGAATCACTCATGACAAAATGGCATCGGTCGAGCAGGAAGACAAAAACGGGATAGTCCAGCGGCTGCGTGAGCAGAATGTTCGGAATGTTCCCGAGCCTTACCGTCACTGTATTCCGTATCCGGGGGTTCAAATGCACAGGCCAAATAAAAGCGGTGCTGGGAAAATCGCGGGCCATGCCTGCCACGGCATCGCAGATGGCCTCTAGCCCCTCGGCCGACAGTTCGCGCCTATGTACGGTGATGAGCACAAGCGGCCGTTCCTCTCGGACGGCTTCTGCAACATCGGCGGGAAGATCCGGCGGCATTGTGCGCACCTTTTCACGCATAAGATGCAGGGCGTCGACCACGGTATTTCCGGTGATAAAAACACGGCCTTTCGCGACGCCTTCCGCGTACAGATTCTGTGCTGCACCTGCTGTCGGGGCAAAGTGCAGCGTCGTGGCAAGCCCCGCAACCCGGCGGTTGAACTCTTCGGGAAAGGGCTTGCCGAGATCGTGGCTTCTCAGGCCAGCCTCGACATGACCGACAGGGATATTTCGATAAAAAGCACAGGTGGCCGCAACCATAACTGTCGTCGTATCACCCTGAACTAACAGGAAATCAGGCTTGTATGCCTCCAGTTCCGCATCGACGGTGCCAAAAAGCCGAGCACTCAGTCCGGCCAGAGTTTGAGAGCTCTTCATCACATCCATATTGATGTCAGGCGTGAGCCCAAAGGCTTCCCACGCCTGACGCAGCATTTCATGATGCTGGCCTGTCGAACAGAGTACGGACTGCAGGACAGGCGAATGCTTCAGAGCCAGCAGCACCGGGGCCAGCTTGATCGCCTCCGGCCTTGTACCCGCTATGACCATAACCTGATACATGGACACTCCTACAGTGTATGCGTCTCGCCCCGGAAACGGTATTCCGGCCGGATCTGGGACGCCTTGCCCACGCCGCGGGCCAGCACGTGGTTCCGGACATCCACTTCAAGAGAAATGCGCATAAGGTTCTGCACAAAATCAAAGCACTGGCGCTGGCTCCAGAACCAGACATCCTTCCGGGCGCGAATGGCTTCGACCAGTTTCCCGTGCGCTCCGAGGCGCTGTGGTTTGTCCAGCCAGCCATACTGGTAACGCTCGGAAAACGGATGGTCCAGATAGCCGAAAATCCCCCGGGCCGCACGCTGGATATCCAGCGCCTGTACATGGACGTCCACGGATTCGTGCTGCTGTGCGTAGCAATCGCCATGCAACATCGACTGCTGGCTAATCGTTACGAGTTTTTCCGTAAAGGGGGCAATCCCTGCACGTCCAAGCATATATTCAGGATCGTTGTGGATAATTCCTGAAACAACGCCTGTGAACCCTGCGGCCTCGACGCCCTGCAACGCATAGGACGGGTTGGTGTGGAACGGGGATACGGCAAGCTCAGGAACGGGCACCTCAGGCAGGTTGTCCCGGAACCACTGGCGGGACGTTTCGGCTTCAGTCTTTGCCAAATCAAAGGAACCACCCCAGTCAAAGGGATGAGTGTGGCTGTGCGACAGTAGTGTCCCTCCCGCGGCATTGACGTCGTGCAACAACGCCAAGTGTCCCAGCGTCATCGGCAGGCAGGTCTTCACGGCCATGGCGAAAGGAAGTTTTTCAGCGTGGTACCACTCAAAGACATCGCGTGCGGAGCTGATGTCCTCATCGCAGTCCAGCCGCATCGTAGCAAGCGCCGCACATCCCGCAGGCGTACCGCACAGGCAGGGAAGACAGGGCAGTTCATCCGCCCGCCAATCACTGATGAACCGCTCGATGACGGTCCATTCCGTGCTGTCCACCGGCCCGACGGGGCGTGCGCACCAGAGAAAGGAACGCTTCGGCGTGTCAAAAAGCGTCAAATAGCTCCCAGCATAAACAGCATCCGCACCCCGATGCAGGAAAAGGCCAGCCATCTCTGCCGCGCCGTCCGGAACGAATCCTCCGACGACGGCCCAGATGCCGCCATCGGTACGGATACGGCCGAAGCCAAGATTGTTCCATTCCTCGGTGAAATCGAAACGTGTGAATGGACGGGTGCGCAACGGTTCAGCCACTCCCGCATTCAGGGAATGCTCCGCATAGACGATGCATCCTTCGCTTTCCGTGTGGTGCTCCGCCAGCGTGCAGGCAGGACAGGCATCCGCACCTTCCAGAGAAGGCAACCCACTGCAGGCCTTCAACCCGATTCGACCGGCATCAACCGGTACCTTTCCGAACCAGAGGATCTTTCTGGCCAGCTCGATCCGGGAAAGTATTTCCGGAGAGACATCATCGCCGATCACGACGACAATACCGTTTTTCAACCAGATCGCCCCCTCGGATACCTGTTCCACGGCCGTACCCGTCAGACTGTTAGCCAGCGAACGACAGACAAGTTTTGTCAATGACATGCTGTTACTTCCCTGTATTGCCGGAAGCTGAATTCCTGACAAGCTTTTCTTTCAGTACATCTTCCATGCGGCCGAACCGGGCCGTCCAGCAATGTCGACGGCATGCCGAATCAATCTGTCCGGCATCACGGCGTTCGCCCTGCAGGATCTTCTCTACGGCAGCGCAGAATCCGTCGGCGTCGTCAACCGGGAAATACAGTTCCTCGAATTCCTCCAGGGCAGGCAGGCGTGTCGAGACGACCTGAAGACCCGCGGCAAGATACTCGAAAAACTTCATGGGGAACATGGATGCAGTATAGGCATTACGCGTGGCGGGAAGCACCGCGGCGTCCGCATAACGCATGAAGGCGGGAAGCTCGCTGTAGGACTTCGGGCCGAGGACATGGAGGTTCGACAGCTCCGACAACTTCTTGCTGCGGGGCTGGCCTTCACCCTGTGCGCCGATGATGACCCAGTGGATGTTGGGCATGCGTCTGGCCACTTCTTCGACCAGATCAAAATCCACCTTGTACTCGCTCAACGCCCCGACGAACAGCAATCGAGGATGCGGAATTGCCTTCATTTCTTCAGGCTCGGGCAGTTCACGTGCCGTTGCGGCCCGGAACAGATCATATTCGCAGACATTGGGCTCATACACCGTGTTCCGGAAAAGCGGCGCCATCCGTTCCTGAAGGGCCGGCGACGTGGTGAAGCAAATGTCAGCGACCTTCCCCAGATCCGCCTCGCCATGCCTGATGGAATCGGCATCGACACGCGGAGAAGCGCCCAGATCGTCAACACAGTGGTAGACGATCCCGGAATGCGGAAGCTCCGTGCACAACTGCGCCGTGAGCGGATTATAGGTCCAGATCAGCGGATTCTTTATCCCCAGTGCCCGGATATGCCACCGGAGCGTCAGACGCAGGATGGATTCATTCAGCTTCCGCACCCAGGCATAACGATGAAACGGCAGAACAAGGGGAGAGGCTCGCCAGATCCCGGGACGCACCTGCCGCGGCCACGGGAAGGCTTTCAACAGACGACGCGCCATGCGGGCCAGATCCTTCTTGTGCAGCGTCGGCTGGCGTAGCCCGAGGGAATCCACATACAGTACCCGCCAGCCGTGTTCCGCAAACTGGACGGCCATATGCTGCTTGTTGGTCCAGAACGGGTTATCCCAGTCGGCCGAGGACAGAATGACCACGTCACGGTCAAAGTTCGCATCTCCCCCTTGCTCGGGAGATTCCGCCCGGCCGTAGTCGTCGGAAAAGCGGACGATGTCGTCCTCACCGAGATAAGCGCCGGACTGGATTTCAATGATGACCAGCGGCAGGGAGCCGGGGTTCTTCAGCCGGTGCTTGGTTCCCGGAGGAATATAGGTGGACTGATTTTCAATGTAGATGCCAACGGATTCACCGTTGGTGATCTCGGCTGTACCGCTGACGACCACCCAGTGCTCGGCACGGTGGTAATGCAGCTGGAGGGACAGGCGCTCACCTGGATTGACCGTGATACGCTTCACCTGGAAGCGTTCACCCATGTTCAGGCTTTCATAGCTGCCCCACGGACGGAATACCCGCGGGTGCAGACGGCATTCGGAACGGCCGGCGGCGTTGAGCTGCGCTACGATGTTCTTGACGTGCTGGAGGGCATTGCGCGACGCGACAAGTACGGCGTCCTTGGTTTCAATGACGGCCAGATTGTCGACGTCAAGCGCGGCGACAAGACGGCTTGAGCTGTGCAGGTAGCAATTCTGGGCGCCTTGCACTAGAATATCGCCGGTGCTGACGTTCCCCTCGGTATCCTTGGAACCGATCTGATAGAAGGATTCCCATGCGCCGAGATCGCTCCAGCTGGTATTCATGGGGCAGACCACAGCCTTCTCCGTATGCTCCATCACGGCATAGTCGATGGAGATGGCGGGAGACTTCACAAATGCCTCGGCTTTCGGCAACACGGCATTCTTTTCCGTCTGCCGGCCATCCCATGCAGCCTTAACGGCGTTCGCAATGTCCGGAGCAAAGCGCTCAAGTTCGGACAAATATACATCGGCGCGCATGAAGAAGATGCCACCGTTCCAGTAGTAGCCGCCTTTAGACAGCATTTTCGCGGCGTTTTCGGCATCGGGCTTCTCAACGAAACGGTCGACGGCAAACCCGGCGGCCCCGAGGGCCTCCCCGCGGTGGATATAGCCGTATCCGGTTTCGGGAGAAACTGGCGGAATACCGAATGTCACGATATAACCCTGTTCCGCCAGAGGCTGTGCGGCGCGCACGCAGTCAGCAAAAGCCTTGTTGTCCCCGATCGCGTGATCCGAAGGCATGACCAGAATAAGCGGTTCTGCGCCCTCTCCTGCCGTCGCTCTTGCCGCATATGCGGCAAGAGCGACGGCAGGAGCCGTGTTGCGGGGAGCTGGCTCAAGCAGGAGAAGCCCTTCAAGATTCAACTCGGTAAGGGCCTCGGTGGTATAAAAGCGGTGACCTTCATTGCAGACAACGAGCGGCTCACAGGACTTCAGCTCACCGGTTGCCCGTTGAAGCGTATCCTTGAACAGAGTCCTTCCCTTGCCAAGATCCATAAACTGCTTGGGATAGAGGCCGCGCGACAGAGGCCACAACCGGGTTCCGCTCCCCCCGCAGAGTATCACGGGATAAAGAGGTACATTCATATGGTTATCCTTTCTATCATTCGAATATATTATTCTTTATGATACTATCTTCAATCGCCGTATTCCGTCGGCACGGAAAGAATATTCCCACGAAACAGGCTCGTAGCCCTGGATATCCGAGCATAGTTCCAACAGTTTTGAATTTCTGAATTTTTGAAAAATATACCTTGGTCAAGCAATTAGCGAGATTATGGAACACCCCACCCATCCCAGCACTGTGCCTTACCAGCGCTTCCTTGAAATCCTTTGCCATCCGCAGCCGCACCGTCCGGCGCAGAGAAGTGGGCACAGTTTACCCGGTGTGCGGATTGCGTCCGAGCCTTACCGCCCCTTGGGCACGGCGAGCGTGCCGATGGAGGATGACCGAGGCATCATCGACAAACGACTTTCAGTGTAACGCATGACCACCAGCATTAGGCTCTCGGCTTCCACAGGGGGAACATCCAGCATTTTCGCGATATGTTGGACCATATTTTCCCCCGCCTTTGCCGCCATCTATTCCTCTCCGACCGGGCCGATAATATCAGCCCAAAAAAACGAAACGGGGCCTTCAGCCTGGAAGATCTCTGAGAGCATGCTCCCACGAGAATCTCCACTCTTCTGGTAGACCGGCTCAACGTTCGTTGAAGTTCTGGACGATCACGCACGTAGAGTCAACCGTTTTCTGTACAGCAGCCAGATCCAGAGGCAATGTAACTGTCCGCACCATATCCAGTTCCCGATTGGGAGGACAAAAAGATATGCAATATCAGTCCGCCGAAGCCATATCTGTGATCAATTAAACACAGGTGGGAAACCCCACCGCCCCTCATCCACAACAACGCTTCTGCCGCTCTGCACAGCGTGGACAAGGGTGAAAGGCGGCGAATCGACCATAGCCGATTCTACAGAGTTATGTTGATTTGACCATAGACCAAAAACAGTTGGGGTTCAAACTTTTTCAATCTGTCTTCATCCTGCGAAGAAAGCAGGGCAGTGTTCGTCATCTGGCGTCCCCTACGGAACAGTATCCCCCTGCTCCCCTTCTCAGCACTCCAGCCTCTGTGCATAATTTGTCCTGATCCAGCTGCGGTACTCCCTCCTCTGGACGTTCTCCACCCATACCCTGTTGTCGAGATACCACTGCACCGTCTCGCGCAGGCCGCCTTCAAAACGATACGCTGGCTGTCAGCCTAGTTCCGTGTGCTCTTCGTACTGTTTGAGAGCAGCATAAGCCCCTTCACCTTGAGGGCCGGAGTCTTCAAGGATGGTACAAACTCCTTTCATAACCTCCAGATTCGTCAGTCAAAATGACCGACGATGTTACAAAGTCTGCCCTACAGGATTTAAGCACACACTGGACGGTAGTGCAGTGCTCCCCGAAATACAGCCAGTCACGGATGTTAAAGCCAGTTCCATACACGGGCAACGGCCTGCAGACCAGCGCATTCAGAATCAGCAGCGAGATGAATTTTTCCAGGAACTGACGGGGTCCGTAACTGTTGGAAAAGTTCATGATCAGCGTGGGGAAACCGTAGGTTTCGTGGAAGATTCGAACAAAGTGGTCGCTCGAAGCCTTTGAAGCGGAATACGGACTGTTCAGGCTGTGGGGGACGTCCGTGAATACAGAATCCGATTGCAGCGCACCGAATAACGACCGGGATCAACATCTAGGGCCTGTGTCCGATGAGAATCCGTGAAAGAGCTGCGCGGCACGCAGTATTCCTCAGTCGTTGCCGATGCCTTCCTGAGTCTATGCGATGTCTATTTCATTGAGACTCTTCGTGATACCCGGCTGAATGCATCACTGCACACGGTTGTGGAAAATTTTTCCGTGGAAGTGGAGCTCCCGGTCATATGGAAGCTGTGTACGATGTTCATGAAGATCATTATGTGAAATCGACCTCTACATCCCACCATTCCTGACCGGATCACTACAAATAAAGAGACTGATGACACTTGACTCACCTTCCTACCGTTCTGCCTCAGCGAACAACTGGTAACCTCTTTTCGCTGCAAATCAGAAAAATATTTGGGTTGAAGGCGGTAACAAAGCTTACCCCTTGGATTATCCGGCAAAACGAAGCATGGACAAGGGTAATCCAATACCGTAACAAGAATATCGAAGCTCTTGTTTAACTACAATATAAAAATTAATAAATTAAAAACTCTTTCAAAAACAAACAAGGAAATAAATCGAGGAGGCTGCCGTTCCATTCGAAATAACCTGAACGTTTACTAGGCAGTGTCGTCACAAGATTTTGCACCATAGAGCGATGCAACGCACCTGGACTGCTGCGAGGAAAGAAGAGCTCCTTTTGGCATAACGCGTGGCAACAGCTCGCCACTGCTTGAGAACCAAAAAAGTATTCTCGATGATATGACGCATCTTGTATAAATATTTGTCGTATTCAATGAGAGAACGATTTCCTCGCTGAATGGGCGGTATTACGGCCTGCACATCGTTTTCCTTCAGCTGTTCACGAAATCTATGGGCGCTAT
>QWCK01002935.1_pt1 | contig 19744 bp, 14 predicted proteins | sample 1972571 | NCBI WGS metagenome assembly QWCK01 (sample SAMN09866710, study PRJNA288562) | Human gut metagenome isolate term2_stool, whole genome shotgun sequencing... | isolation source: gut | host: Homo sapiens | place: USA: California
TCCTCGACGATTTTCTTCTTCAATTCGTAACTGTATTTTGCCATTAAAAGACCCCCAAAGGTTGGATTTCTTGGTCCAACTTTTGGGGGTCAGTGCAAACTGGAGGGGGTTGAGCTTTTGAATTAATGAATAAGCTTGTCTAAGTCTTCTTGGACGCTGGTAATAGGGGAAATGTGGAATTTTTCCACTAGAACCTTTAAGACATTGGGGCTGATAAAGGCGGGAAGGGTGGGCCCTAGGTGGATATTTTGAACTCCCAGAGATAAGAGGGCCAAAAGCACAATGACTGCCTTTTGTTCATACCAGGCAATATTATAAACCAGGGGTAGGTCGTTTACGGAATCCAGACCAAAGATTTCTGCCAGTTTTAGGGCAATTAAAACCAGGGAATAGGAATCGTTGCATTGGCCGGCATCCAGAACTCTAGGAATGCCTTGAATGTCTCCTAAGTTTAACTTGTTGTAGCGGTATTTTGCACAGCCTGCTGTTAAAATGACCGTATCTTTGGGCAGGGTTTGGGCGAAGTCTGTATAATAGGACCGACCCTTTTGCCGGCCGTCACAACCAGCCATAACAACGAATTTTTTAATGGCACCGGATTTTACGGCGTCTACCACTTGGTCAGCCAAGGCAAAAACTTGATTGTGGGCAAAGCCACCAACTAGGCTTCCTTCTTCAATTTTTTCTGGAGCCGGACAAGTCTTGGCCAGGGCAATGATTTCAGAAAAGTCTTTTTCTTCACCAATTTCTCCAGGAATGTGCTTGCAACCTGGGAATCCTGCAGCTCCTGTGGTGAAGAGCCGGTCCTTGTAGGACTCCTTGGGAGGAACGATGCAGTTGGTGGTCATAAGGATGGGGCCATTGAAGGACTCGAATTCTTCTTTTTGCTTCCACCAGGCATTTCCATAGTTGCCGACAAAATGGGGGTACTTCTTAAAGGCGGGATAGTAGTTGGCCGGAAGCATTTCTGAATGGGTATAGATGTCTACACCGCTATCCTTACTTTGTTCCAAGAGCATCTCCATGTCTCTTAAATCATGGCCTGAAATAAGGATTCCGGGGTTTTTTCTGGGTTCCAGGGAAACTTCTGTCATTTCAGGATGGCCATAGGCCCGGGAATTGGATTGGTCCAAAAGGGCCATGCCTTGAACTCCATAGTGGCCAGTTTTTAATACCAGGTCCACCATATCATCAATGGATCTTTCTTCCAAAGTAGCCACTAGGGCATCTTGGATAAAGAGGTCAATTTCTTCGTTTTCCTCCAAGAGGACATTGGCGTGTTTGGTGTAGGCACTGAGACCCTTTAGACCATAAATGGTCAATTCTCTCAGAGAACGTAGGTCCTCATCCTTGGTGGATAAGACACCAACTTGGGCTCCCTTTTCTAGAAGGGCTTGCTTGTCTTTTTCTTGGTAGAGGGCCGGACCAAATAAGTCTTCTTGTTTGGAAACTTGCCTTCTTAGGTCTTCTTTGGCCTGGATGGTTTTTTCAATGCTGGCCAAAAGGTCCTGGTCGGAAAAATTGGCATTGGTGATGGTTTTAAAGAGGTTTCCTGTAACCAGGTGGTTGATTTCCTTTGGGACTTGTTTTCCTTCTTTTCTAAGGGCTTGGGTCACTTGACTTAGGCCCTTGGTGACCCAAATTAAAAGGTCTTGGAGGCAGGCTGTGGAAGCTTCTTTTCCACAGACGCCTTTAATTTGACAGCCTTGACCCTTGGCTGTTTCTTGACATTGGTAACAAAACATAAAATTCCTCCTTTGATTCATACTTTCCTAACTAAGACAAGTATAAACCTTTTGTAAGGAGGAATTCTGTAACATATGCTACAATATTTCATTTAAAAGAGAAATTGTTCGTTTGTCGATGGAAATCAAACCATCTTCTTGCATCTTGGACAGTTCCCGAGACAGGCTGGGTCGGGGAACGGCTAGGATTTCAGCCCATTTTTCCCGGCTAAAGCCCAAGACCACCTGGCCGTTTTTTTGCCTTTGGACCAGGTCCATGAGGATTTTTTCCCTTAAGGAGGGGGCTGTTTGGACCATGAGTCTTTGGTTGAGGGAGTAGGCCTTGGAGGCCAGGAGCCGGACCAGGTTTTTGGCAATTTTTTCCTGGCTAGGGTTGCCCAAGGTCCTTAAGATGGCTTGGCCTGGAATTTTTAAAATGACAGATTCTTCCTTGGCCCAGGCAGAATAGTCAAAGGGGATGCCCAAAAGGGCATAGACTTCTCCAAAGATAGAATGTTTTTGAGAAAAATGGGCAACAACTGTCCGACGGCCACTGGGGGAAAGCTGGTCTACTTCCACATGGCCCCTTAAAAGGATGTAGATATCTAGAGCCTCTTGGCCCTCTTGAAAGATGGCTTGGCCAGGGCCATACACTTGGCTTATGGCCTTGGACCAGAGGATAAAATCTTGAAATTCTTCCGGGCTTAATCCACTAAATAACATGGGACCTCCTTGACTTGGCTCATAAATGGGTATATACTGTATAAGCTATTATAAGAGAAAAACCAGCAAATGAAAAGTTTGGATATTTGAATGCAAGTCCTTTAGGGGCTTTCTTTTTTTTGAAAGGAGTGGTGGAGTGACAAGCCATGAATATCGGAACCCTATGGGCTATGGGGAAATTGGCCCTTTGATTCGTCAATATGCGATTCCTTCTATTATTAGCGGCCTGGTAGGGGCCCTTTACAATATTGTGGACCAAATCTTTATTGGTCAAGGAGTGGGAATTTTGGGGAATGCTGCGACCAATGTGGCCTTCCCCTTTACCAACATGGCCCTGGCCCTGGGGCTTCTAGTAGGAGTAGGGGCTTCGGCTTCTTATTCTTTAAACCTGGGACGGAATAAAAAGGACTTGGCGGGGAATTATATCTTCCAGGGTCTGTCTTTACTTTTTTTAGTGAGCCTGCTTTTAATGGTTTCCACCCGGATTTTTTTAAAGCCCCTCTTAATTGCCTTTGGGGCCACAGAAAAGGTCTTGCCCTTGGCCTATGAATACATGCTTGTCATCAACCTGGGTATGCCGGCCCTTATGGGAGTTGCCGGGCTAACCAACGTCATCCGGGCCGATGGAGGACCTAAATTTGCCATGATGGCCAACCTGGTAGGGGCCATCATCAACACCATCCTGGACCCCATCTTTATCTTTGTTTTTAAATGGGGGATGACTGGGGCTGGATTGGCCACCATTATTGGTCAATATGCCGGCTTTATCCTCTGTCTTATCTACCTGATGAACCTAAAGAGTGTGGACCAAAAATTCCACCTACCCTGGCCTAAATGGGACTATGTTAAAAACATCTTTAGCCTGGGAGCCAGTCCCTTGATTAACCAATTGGCCTTTATGGTGACTCAAATTGTCTTAAACAATGTCTTGACTTATTTTGGAGCCCAGTCCATCTATGGACCAGAAATTCCCCTGGCAGCGGTAGGGGTTATCAGCAAGGTCACGGTTATTTACATTTCCTTTGTCATTGGGGTTTCAGGTGGGGCCCAACCCATTATTGGCTACAATTACGGAGCCAAGAAGTATGACCGGGTCAAGGAGGCCTACTTCAAGGCCCTAAAGCCCATTATGATTTGCTCGGTGATTACCTTTCTAATTATAGAAATTTTCCCCAAACAAATACTCATGCTTTTTGGCGAGGGCTCGGACCTTTACTATCAATTCGGGGTCAAGTATTTTCGAATTTTTTGTGGCACCATCTTCCTAGATGGGATCCAACCTCTGACGGCCTTTTTCTTTACGGGCATTGGCAAGGCCCTGAGGGGGACCTTGATTTCCCTGACCCGGCAAATCCTCTTTTTAGTTCCCCTAATCTATATCTTTGCCCGACTCTTTGGCATTGAAGGGGTCCTTTATGCAGGTCCTATCTCGGATATTGCAGCCTTTGTGGTATCAGTGGTCTTGATATACAAGGAAATCATGGACATGGAAAAGTTAAAAAGTCAGCTGGCCTAGGCCGGTTTAAAGGAAACTCCAAGAGAAATGTTATTAAAATGTAATCTTTCCCTTGGGGTTTTTTCTTTAAAGTTCGATATAATAAAGAGTAGAGAATATGAAAGGAGATTAACATGAAGGTAAAGTTAGGAAAATTCATGACCCTGGCCCTGGTGGCAAGTGTCTTGATTCCCATAAAGACCTATGCCAAGGCCCAGGTCTTAGAAAAAGAACCCATTGGTCCCGGGGCTGTCCGAACCCTCTACCAAAGTCAAACCAATAGGGGAAAAGTCCGGATCAATGTGGTGGAATGTGATATAAACAACTCCAACCTGGAGGTGGGCCTGGTAACAGGGGCTGGAAAATACACCCAAAAAGCCACGGTTTCACAAATGAGTAAGAGAACAGACTCCATAGCCCTAGTTAATGGAGACTTTTTCAATATGCGGGCCCAGGGAGCTCCCTTGGGAGCTAGCGTCCTACAAGGTCGCCTGGTTTCAGCTCCTATGAATTCCATCGGTTATTATTCCCTGGGGATTGACGGCAACAACAAGGCCTTTATCGATGCCATAACCTTCAAGGGAAACCTTACTGCAGCCAATGGAAAGTCCTTTCCCATTCGGGGCCTCAACAAGGCCCAATACTGGGACAATATTTCCGGAGCAGACTCCCATATTGATACCCTCCACATCTACAACGACCACTGGTCCAGTGTCAGCCGGGGGAAATTTAAGTCTGGAGGAGCAGAAGTTCTAATCAATGCCAACAATGTGGTAGAACAAGTGAGCCTGGGAAGTCCCCTGAGGATGGCAGTCCCCCAAGGAAAGATTATTGTCCAAGCCAACAATTCTGCAGCCAACTTTATCCGGGACAATGTCAAAAAAGGGGACAAGATTGGCTTAAACTACGCCATCTACCCCAAGAGAAATTGGAAGTTCCTAGTGGGAGGCCATGGGCTCTTGGTGGACAATGCCGTAGCTATTCCCTACCAATTGGCCCCAGAATCCATTGCAGGCTTTCGGCCTAGAACGGCTGCTGGGATTTCTGCTGATGGGAAGAAAATCTACCTGGTTTCCGTGGAAAAATCCAGCCGCAGTGTGGGTATGCAATTAAGTGAAGTGTCCAACTTTATCGCCCAAAATCTCAAGTGTCAACGGGCTGTCAACTTGGATGGTGGCGGGTCCACTGCCATGACCATCAAGCATGCTGGGGACTTTGACCAAACTGTCGTTACAAGACCCGGACCCTCAGCCCAAAGACCTGTAGTCAACGGGGTAGGCGTCTTTAACCGGGCCAAGGAAGGCCCCTTGGCAGCTGTCCGTTTAGAAGGACCCTCTTCCATTGTCTTGGGAGAAGAAGCTCGCTTTAACATGAAGGGCTGGGATGCCAACTATGTGGCCAAGAAAACCCAAGCCATGAAGCAGCTCTACCGGGTGGGAGACCAAATGCTTCCAGGCAACAGCTATGTGGGCCGGCAAATTGGCCAAGTCCAAGTTGTAGGAAACATTAATGGAATCCGTAACACCATGAACTTAACTGTTCAAGGGTCTGAGGGCTTGAAGTCCTTAAATGTCAAACTGGCCAATCCAAAACTGGGCCCTGGCATGATGACGAATTTCCAAGTCCAAGGGCAAAAAAAGGATAAGAAGAGTGTGGCTATTGATCCTTCTGTGGCCCAATACTCCCTGGAAGGTTTCCAAGGCCAAGTCCAAGGCAATAGCATCCAGGTTCAAGACACCCTGGACCAAGCCCTGGGATATTTAAAGGTCCAATATGACAAGATGACCATCAAGGTTCCTATTTACAACAAGGACTACCGGATGATTGAAATGGCCATTGGCAAAAAGAACTACACCATTGACGGGGCCAAAAAGTCCATGGACGTAGCCCCTATGGCCACCAACAACCGGACCCTGGTTCCCCTGCGTTTCCTAGTGGAAAGCCTGGGAGGTCAAGTGGATTGGGACCAAGAAAACCAAACCATCCACATCAACCACAAGGGGCAAGACCTGGTTCTACCCCTGGATTCAAAAACCATCCTGGTCAATGGGCAAGAAGTGGCCATTGATACACCGGCCATGGTTAAAAACCAAAGGACCCTGGTGCCCATTCGTTTTGTAGTGGAAAATTTGGCCATGACGGTGGACTACCAACAAGAGGGACAAATTGTTCGAATACTAGAAAAGCAAGAGCCAGCTAAAGTAGAAGCACAAACACCACAAGAGACAAGGTTAGATCCAGCTATTTAAAGCACACAAGAGTCTTCTCTATGGAGGAGGCTCTTTTTTACAAAGGAGAAAAAATGATCCGAGCAATACTTTTTGACCTGGACGGGGTCATCCTGGACTCTATGGATATGTGGCAGAACCTGGGGCCTAACTTTATCAAAAGCCTGGGTTTGGAAGCAGAAGAAGACCTGGGCAAGACCCTCTACACCATGACTGATCGGGAGGGCTACATCTACCTAAAAGAAAACTACCAGCTTCCCCTTTCCCTCCAAGAGATTGAAGAAAGGATCCGGGGAGAAATTCAGCATTTTTACTTGGAAGCCCCCCTATTAAGGCCGGGAGCCCAAGAGCTTTTACAGGACTTAGCAGGAGAAGGAATCTCCTCTTATCTATGTAGTCAAACACCGAGAGATTTAATCCAAGGAGCCCTGGAAGTCCTGGGCCTGGATTCTTATTTTCAAAAAATTTGGTCTACAGGGGGCCGGGCCAAGGGCAAGGAGGACCCGGAAATCTTTCAAGAAATTTTAGAAGACCTAGGTCTCCAGGGGCCAGACCTCTTCTATTTAGAAGACAGCCTCTATGCCCTAAGGACTGCCGAGACCCTGGGGATCCAGGGAATCTATATTCAAAACTCCTGGGATCCAGACTCTAAGGAGGAAGAGGGTCGGCCTAGCTATAGCTTGGAGGATCCAGGGCTTAGAAGGCTCATCCAGGATGGGATCCGAGGAAGAATCCCAGCTTGTCAAGACCTGGAATCTTTGCTATAATGAAAGCAATTTAATAGAGCGATGAAGAGAACTAGTACATGGAAGGGGCCTATAGAGAGCATTTGTTTGGTGGAAAAATGTGGCAGGGACTATGGAATCCATCTCGGAGCTTGATTTTTCTAAGTGAGTATAGATGCTAAAAAGGGTGGCACCGCGGAGCTTTTTCGTCCCTTGACGAAGGAGCTTTTTTTATTTTATTTAAAGAAAGGACTGTCATGTTAGATTTAAAATTTGTTCGGGCCAATCCGGACCAAGTCAAAGAAAACATCAAAAAGAAGTTTCAAGACCACAAGTTACCCCTGGTAGACCAAGTCATTGCCTATGACCAAGAATACCGGGACCTTAAGACCAAGGGGGATGACCTTAGGGCTGTGAGAAACAAAAAGTCCAAGGAAATCGGCAAGTTCATGGCCCAAGGGGACAAGGACCAGGCAGAAAAGGTCAAGGCAGAAGTAGTCCAAGTCAACCAAGAATTGGAAGAAGACCAAGCCAGAACCTTGGAATTAGAAGAAAAAATCAAGGAAATCATGATGCAAATTCCTCAAATCATTGATCCTTCTGTGCCCATTGGCAAGGATGACTCTGAAAATGTGGAAATTGAAAAATTTGGCGACCCCAGAGTTCCCGACTATGAAATTCCCTACCATGTGGATATTATGGAGTCCTTTAACGGTTTGGATCTGGATTCTGCCCGGAAGACCTCCGGAGCGGGTTTTTACTACCTCCAAGGAGACATTGCCAGACTCCATTCAGCCGTGATAAGCTATGCCCGGGACTTTATGATTGACCGGGGCTTTACCTATTGTGTTCCACCCTTTATGATCCGGTCCGATGTGGTAACTGGGGTTATGTCTTTTGATGAAATGGAAGACATGATGTATAAGATTGAAGGGGAAGACCTCTATTTAATTGGAACCAGCGAACACTCCATGATTGGACGCTATATCAATACCATCCAAGAAGAAGACAAGCTTCCCTTGAGCTTGACTTCCTACTCTCCCTGCTTCCGAAAAGAAGTGGGAGCCCATGGCATTGAAGAAAGGGGAGTCTACCGGATCCACCAATTCGAAAAACAAGAGATGGTGGTCATCTGTAAGCCGGAAGATTCCAAGGCCTGGTTTGAAAAGCTTTGGCAAAATACCGTGGACCTCTTTAGGAGCATGGACATTCCTGTTCGGACCCTGGAATGTTGTTCTGGAGACCTGGCAGATCTTAAGGTCAAGAGCCTGGATGTAGAGGCCTGGAGTCCCAGACAAAAGAAATACTTTGAAGTAGGCTCTTGCTCCAACCTGGGAGATGCCCAAGCTAGACGGTTGGGAATCCGAATCCGGGGCCAGGAAGGCAACTATTTCGCCCATACCCTGAATAATACCGTGGTGGCACCACCCAGAATGCTCATTGCCTATTTGGAAAACCACCTTCAAGAAGATGGGTCTGTCACCATACCAGAAGTTTTAAGACCCTATATGGGAGGCCATGAAAAATTAGAAAAAGTTGGAAAATAAATAGAGAAAAGTCTAGGTTTTGTAAGGTAGTTTCTAAAATAAAACCATTTTCATTATATTTTTTAGAAACTAAAACAATATCCTAGACTTTTTTATCAAACAAATAATAAAATCATTTTCCTTAGTAGTTAAATATAAAAAATAGTTACACGGAATTATAGAATTTCATTCAAAGACACATAATAATAATAATAAGTGAGAAAGAGTAAAAAAAGAAAATATTTTCACTTGACTTTTTGAGAAATGGGTTTATTATTAAAAATAAACAAAGTTCAAATTAATAAAAGTGTGGTATAGAAAGATAAAAAATAAGTTTAAAATTTTCTTGTTGCATCCTATATTAATTTTCATAAGAAAAGAAGGGGGGCTTTTATTAAATCTATGAAAATTAAAGAATAGATAGTTAATCATAAATAAGTAGTCGATTTCTTAAGAGGATATAGTTTTTATGAAAGCTGGTAATAGAGAACTCTGAAAGGATTATATTATGAAGAGATTAAAAATACTATTGTATCTATCTATGGTTGCTCTTCTCTTTGCATGCCAAGGACCTAAGGACTTGGGTCAAAAAGAAACCGCTATTTCACCAGGGGTCAATACAGAAATGATTCAAAAGGAGATTCCAGATTTTACCAATGCCGATGGCTTTTTAATTTCTGGGCGCCTTAGTGATGAGGTTGCTAAAGTTCAAGACCTAGCAGGGAAAGAGGGAGTGGAGCTAAAAACCCTAAAGGAAAAAATATTTAAAGAACAGGGCGATGAAATTTTTAAGGGCTATGAGTTTAGTAAAGAGGAAGAGGACCTTATCGCAAGGGAGTCTTACTTAACCTATGTGGTTGGTGATACCTACTATGATGAAAATGGTCACAAAAAATTAGACCCTTCCCAAGAAGATTTTAAAGAAGCCCAAGAGCAAGAGGCAGAAAACAAGGCCAAGGACCAGGCCGGTTTTCATGGAAATGCAGAAGTAGATGTGGCGGCTATTCGTAAAGATCTTCCAGAATTTTCTGAAGATGAAGCCTTCGCCTTGACCATGCGACTAAACGACTATTTAGAAGCTAGAAAAGATGTCCAAGGATTGCAAGGAAAAGACCTCAGTGCTTTTAGAGAAGACCTTGTAAGGGAAAAGAAAGACGACTTGGCCAAGGGCTTCAACTACTTTAGTGAGGACCAGATTAACTTAATTTTAAGCCATATTCGCTTGGGCTACCAGGTGGATGGAAAAGAATATACAGAATAAAAAAATTTAATCTCTAGGAGTTTTGTACTGTTCCTGAAGATTTCTTTGCCAAAATTTTCATTTCATTTCTATCTTGGATGATGTATAATTAAGGAGAATGAATCTTATCAAAGGGGAGTAGCTTATCTTTCTTTCTCGTCAATTCGGATTTATCCCGGGAAAGAACCCTTAGTGGTAGCAAGACCTTTGTTTCCTTAGGGAAGCAGGGGTCTTTTTTAAAAGAAAGGAGAAGACGGATGCAGTGGTATAATTTGGATGAAAAAGAAGTCCTAGAAAAATTAGAATCCAACTTGGACCAAGGTCTGTCTCAGACAGAAAGCCAAAGTCGTTTAGAAAAATATGGAAGAAATGAATTAAAGGAGGGCAAGAAAAAGTCTTTTGGGCAAAAATTAGCTGAGCAATTTTTAGACCCCATGATTATTATCTTGATAATTGCCTCCATCCTGTCAGCTATTATGGGAGAATGGGTAGATTCCATCATCATCATTGCCATTGTCATTGTCAATGCAGTCCTATCCCTGAGCCAGGAAGGCAAGGCAGAACAAGCCATTGAGGCCCTGCAAAAATTGTCCAGCCCCAAGGCCAAGGTCTTAAGAGATGGAAAAAAGATTGACCTAGAATCTCCCCTCCTGGTGCCTGGAGACCTGGTTCTTTTAGAAACAGGAGACATTATCCCGGCGGACCTTCGCCTGGTGGAGAGTGTCAACTTAAAAATTGACGAATCCTCCTTAACAGGAGAATCTGTAGCTGTGGAAAAACACGCCCAAGACAAGCTAGACGGAGAAGTTTCCTTAGGCGACCGGACCAATATGGCCTATTCTTCCTCTATTGTGACCTATGGACGGGGCAAGGGCCTGGTAGTAGCCACAGGAGAAGATACAGAGATTGGGAAAATTGCCACTTCCCTCTCCCAATACCAGGAAGAACAAACCCCCCTCCAAAGAAAATTGGCGGGCCTATCCAAGACTCTGGGTATTCTCGTTGTAGGAGTTTGCGTCCTGGTCTTTATCGTTGGAATCCTATACAAGTTAGAGTTGATTGAAAATCTTCTAACCTCCGTATCCTTGGCTGTAGCCGCTATTCCTGAAGGCCTTCCAGCTATTGTCACCATTGTCTTGTCCCTGGGTATGGGACGGATGGCCAAGAAAAATGCCATTGTAAAAAAACTATTGGCCGTAGAAACCCTGGGAACCACAACGGTTATCTGTTCAGATAAGACAGGAACCTTGACCCAAAACGAAATGACCGTGAAAAAGGCCTATGCTGCGGGAGAAATTTTTGATGTCACTGGAACAGGTTATGACCCCAAGGGACAAATCCTCCTGGACCAAGAAGAAGTCCAAGATTTGAAAGAATCTCCCTTGGAAAGACTCCTCCATGTGGCTGTTTTAGCCAACGATGCCTCATTGGAAGAACATCCTGAAGGCTTTAAGATGCTAGGAGACCCCACAGAAGGATCTCTTTTATCCTTTGCCGGTAAGGCGGACATCCGCCAAGAAGACTTGGAAGCAAGCTACCCCAGAAAGGCAGAAATTCCCTTTGACTCATCTAGAAAGATGATGACTACCTTCCACCAAGTGGGAGACCAGGCCTACTCCTATACCAAGGGAGCTCCAGACATGGTTCTGGAAAGGTGTAGCCAAGTTTTAACCCGAGATGGGATTATCGACCTGACAGACCAATTAAGAGAAGAAATCCTGGAAGTCAATAGTTCTTTTGCCCAAGAAGCTCTTAGGGTTTTATCCTTTGCCTTTAAAAAGACAGAGTCCATTCCTGACCAACCCAAGATTGAAGAAACGGAAAAAGACATGGTCTTTGTGGGCCTGGTAGGGATGATTGACCCAGCTAGGGAAGAAGTCAAAGATGCCATCCACCAATGTAAGACAGCGGGAATTATCCCCATTATGATTACTGGAGACTACCTGGAAACTGCCGTGGCCATTGCCAAGGAATTAAAGATTGCAGACTCTGCAGACCAGGCCATGACAGGACGGGAAATGGACCAGCTGTCCACAGAAGAATTGAAAAAAGCCCTGGAAAGCAAGAGAGTTTTTGCCCGGGTTAGTCCGGAAAACAAGGTACAAATTGTCAAGGCCTTAAAGGAATTGGGCCATATTACTGCCATGACTGGGGACGGGGTCAACGATGCCCCGGCCATTAAGTCGGCGGATATTGGAATCGCCATGGGAATTACAGGAACAGACGTGGCCAAATCCACAGCAGAAGTCATCCTGACAGACGACAACTTTGCAACCATCGTCCACGCCGTGGAAGAAGGTCGGATTATCTATGCCAACATTAAAAAGTTTGTTTCCTTCCTTTTATCCTGTAACATCGGGGAAGTCTTGGTTATCCTTATTGCCATCCTCTTGAATATGCCGGTGCCTTTATTGCCCATCCAACTCTTGTGGCTCAACCTCTTAACCGACTCCTTCCCAGCTCTGGCCCTGGGAATGGAAAAAGGGGAAGACGACACCATGTACGAAAAGCCCAGAGACCCCAAAGAGCCCATTTTGGACAAGGAAATTTCCATCACCGTGGCCATCCAATCCATTGCCATTACCATTGCAACCCTGGGAGCCTATGTCATTGGCCTCAACCGTTATGGAGATAGTGGGATAGGCCTAGATACTGCAAGGACCATGGCCTTTTCAACCTTGATTTTGGCTGAACTCTTGAGAAGTTATTCTTCCCGGTCCATCAACTTTACCCTTTTCCACATTGGCGTTTTTAGCAACCCCTCCCTGGTTAAAGCCACTGCTTTTTCCTTCTTCTTGATGGTCATCGTCATGTATGTTCCTTTCTTAGAAGAACTTTTCCACCTGGTGGACATTGGCCTGTATGATTGGATTATCGTCCTCATTGCTGCCTTTATCCCCTTGGTCTTGGGAGAAGTGCAAAAAGTTATTCGCTTTAGAAAGATCCAAGAAAAGTTTGAAAATGTGGATTAAAAAAATTAGAAGCTCTATAAAAAGAGCTTCTTTTTCTTTTGCCATGATGTGGTATAATAGGAAAAGTTGAAGAAATATTGAAGGAGGAAGTATGGCCTGGTTTAATGTATTCATACTTGGTATTGTAGAAGGAATTACAGAATTTTTACCTGTATCCAGTACGGGACACTTAATTTTGTTCCACCGCTGGTTTCAATTGAGTCCGGAAAATTTTCAAAACGCCTTTGACGTTTGTATCCAATTAGGAGCCATCCTGGCAGTGGTGGTCTTGTATTTTCGGAAGTTAAATCCCTTGGCTTCTGTGGACCAAAATGGCCAAGCCATGACGCCAAAAAAAAGACGGAAGATTATTGAGCTTTGGGCCAAGGTCCTGGTAGGGGTCCTGCCGGCCATGGTCTTGGGCCTCTTGTTTGATGACCTCATTGACCAATATCTTTTCTCCACCAAGGTTGTGGCTACAACCCTGGTTGTCTGGGGGATTGTCATCATCCTTATGGAAAAGCAATCTAGGCCTGTTAAGTTCCAAAGCTTGGAAGAAGTACCCTATAGCTATGCCCTGGGGATTGGATTTTTCCAATGCCTGGCCATGATTCCTGGCACCAGCCGGTCTGCAGCTACCATTATTGGGGCCATGGCCCTGGGTTTAAAAAGGGTGGATGCGGCAGAATTTTCTTTCTTTTTGGCCATTCCCACCATGCTGGGAGCCACCCTCTTAAAGGTGGTAAAAAATTTCCATGGCTTTGGTCTGGACCAATGGCTGATGATCCTATTTGGCGGCCTGGTTTCTTTTGTAACAGCCTACCTGGTGATCAAGGTCTTTATGAACTTTATCAAAAAACACGACTTTGTTCCCTTTGGTATTTACCGAATCATTGTGGGAATCCTAGTCTTTATCCTATTTTTATAAGGAGGATCCTCCGGTTTTGTCCGGGGGATTTCTTTTTTATCCCAGACTTGGAATTGAGTCTTGGTCTAGTAGAAAAGCCTGGAATATGGTATATTATATAGATAAGAGGTGATTGATTGAAACCGATAAAAAGTAAGTCATTATTGCCTATGATTCTCCAATCCATCGGGATTGGCATCATTGGCATTTTATTTCCTATAGCCTATGTCTTTTTGCCCATGTTATTTTTAACAGAGGCCATTGACAAGGGCCTGGTAAAAATAATGGGGACCTTTGTTGGCCTGTGTCTTCTATTGGAAGCCCTGGTTCCCAGGATGGGGATGGTTTTATTTACCCTGTTTGGCCCCTTGATTTTAATTTTACACTATTGCCTGGTGACCAAAAAAGACCTGGTTACAAGCCTGACCTTGTCCAGTGGACTTTTTGTGGTGTCCATCCTGGTGGTTCTGGAAACCACAGGGGTCTTGGCCTTTATTCAAAAAGATGACTTTCCTCAAAAGTTTATCGAAATGCAAAAAAAGGCAGGAATTTGGCAGGACTCTATGACCCAGTACATTCCGACCTTTGAATCCATGATGAGGCAAATGGTCCAATACCTACCAGCCATCTTGATTATTCTTTCTCTCATCGTGACCTATGTCACCTTGACCTTTACTGGGAGGAAGTTGCTCTTAAGGGGAAAACTGGTGGTTCAACCACCATCCTTTTTTTACTTTAGGCTTCCCCAAGGAGTCTTTGCCGTCCTGGGAACCGTGATTCTTGTAGGCCTGGTCTTCCAGACCCAAATGGATGAGTTTGCCCCCTTATTGGCCAATAACGGCCTGGTTTTGACGGCCTTCTTGTTTTTCATCCAGGGCCTAGCTGTTGTGGACTTTTTCTTTCTCAAGTTGAGAATGTTCCGCCTTCTTAAGGCCATTCTTTTAACCATGATTATCTTTACACCCTTGATGCAAGTTCCGGTGGCCTGTTTAGGCCTCCTTGACAGTCTTTTGAATCTTAGAAGAATTCACTTAAAATGAAAGGGAAGACTTTATGGAGAATGATACAAAAATTTTAGAGATAAGGGATTTTATATTGCTTTTAGGGTCTATGGCCTTGATATCCATTGCCCTATTGACCCAAAATCCGATATTAGGGGTCCTGGCCCTTCTTCTCACAGCCTATTCCACCTATGCCAGCTACAGAAAAGTAGCCAGTAAGAATGAAGAATTTGTGGACTACCTGGAACACATGAATCAAGACTTTGACCAGCTGACCAAGCATGCGATTTTTTCCATGCCCTTTCCCCTGGTTATTGCCGATGACCAGGATAAGATCGTCTGGTACAATACTCCCTTTATTAACTTATTCCAAGAAGAAAACTCCCTCATTGGGTCTTCTTTGACTAAGATTGTGGACCTATCAGACAAGAAAAAGGACCAAAAGGAAGAAAGTGCCTTTTCCATGACCCTGGAGGACAGGACCTATACCGTCTACCCCAATAAAGTGGAAACCAAGTCTTCCGACCGGAAAAACTTAAAGATGTACTATTGGGTGGATACCAGTAAGTATGAGGACCTGAAAAAGTTCGCTGAAGACAACAAGCCTGTTGTGGCTATTGTGGAAGTGGACAACCATGACGAGGCCATGGATTCTATTGATTCCAACCTCCGTCCCATGGTCCAAGCCAAACTGGACTCCACGATTTCTCAATACTTTCATGAAGTCAATGCCATCTTGAGAAAATTTGACCAAGATACCTACCTGGCTGTCATGAACCAAGAAGCCTTTATGGACTTAAAAAAACGCCGCTTTGACCTATTGGATATTATCCGGAGTTTGGACTTTGAAAACGCCCTGCCCCTGACCCTGTCCATTGGGGTCAGTCGACCAGGCCTGGCCTATGTTGAATCCTATAAGGAAGCTGATACCTCTTTGGATGTGGCCCTGGGCCGTGGTGGGGACCAAGCAGTGGTCCGGATCCACGATTCCTATGAATTTTTCGGTGGCAAGTCCAAGGCTGTTGAAAAGAGAAACAAGGTCAAGGCCCGGGTTATTGGAGTGGCCCTGCGGCAATTGATTGACCGGTCCAGACGGGTCTTTGTCATGGGACATGGCAATGCCGATATGGACGCCATTGGGTCTGGTATTGGAGTTTTACGTGCTGTGGCCAACCGAGGCAAGGAGGGCTATCTGGTTTTAAACAAGTCCAACCCCAGCATTGACAACCTCCTAAAAAGGATGGACCAAGAGCAACCCTCTTTAAGAGAACGCTTTGTCACTGGAGCCCAAGCCCAAGATATGGCTACCAAGGACTCCCTTCTGATTATGGTGGACAACCACAAGCCCTCTTTTACAGAACATCCTGCCTTGGTGGATATAATTCCAAATATTGTCGTCATTGACCACCATAGGCGAGGAAAGGAATTTGTGGACAACCCCGTCTTAAGCTATGTAGAGCCCTATGCTTCATCCACCAGTGAATTAGTAACTGAAATGCTGACCTACATGTCTGACGACTTCCACCTGACCAATTTTGAAGCTGATGCCCTTATGAGTGGGATTGTGGTGGATACCAAAAACTTTACCTACCATACAGGGGTTAGAACCTTTGAAGCCGCCAGTAACCTCCGGCGAGCCGGAGCCGATATGAGTAAGGTGCGGGTTCTTTTTGAAGACGATTATGACACAATCTTGGCCCGGGCAGAAGTCGTCCACCATGCCAAGATCTACTTTGACTATATTGCCGTGTCCTACCTGGACCGCCAGGCAGACAACTCCGTCTTGGTGGCAGCCCAAGCAGCCAATGAACTTTTAGACATCCACGGGGTCAAGGCCTCTTTTGTTTTGACCAAGAAGGAAAAATCCATCCATATTTCCGGTCGAAGCCTGGGAGAACTTTCGGTTCAATTGATTTTAGAAAAAATCGGAGGAGGAGGCCATATGAATATGGCCGGAGCCCAAATAGAAACCAACTCCTTGGAAGATGCAAAAGACCAACTTCTTCAAGCTATTGAAGAATATTTAGAGGAAGGAGCAGAAGTATGAAGATTATCTTAACAGAAAATGTAAAAAACCTGGGGAAAAAAGGAGAACTAGTCCAAGCCAGTGACGGCTATGCAAGAAACTTTTTATTTCCCAGAGACCTAGCCATAGAAGCGACGGAAGAAAACCTAAAAATTTGGGAAGCCGACCAAGCTGAAAAGGCAGCCCAAGAAAAAGAAAGAAAAGAAGAAGCCTCCAAAATTAAAGACCAGTTAGAAAAGACAAAAATCACCATCCTAGCCAAGGGGGGCGATGGAGGTCGTCTCTTTGGAGCCATTACCAACAAGGATATTGAAAAAGCCATCAAAGACCAGGTTAAGGTGGCCATTGACCGGAAGAAAATTGAACTAAAGGAAAACATCAAACAAGCAGGCGTCCATACTGTGGAAGTTCGGGTTTATCCTGAAATGATTGCCAAGGTCCGTGTTGATGTCCAAACCCAAGACTAATGGAAGAAAACGGACGAATTCCTCCCTATGATGAGGATGCGGAAATCAATGTGCTAGGGTCCATGCTCCTGGAAAAGGAAAGCATCACCACAGCTATTGAATTTTTACATGCCGAAGACTTCTACCGGACGGTCCATGGACAAATCTACCTGGCCATCTTGGACCTCTATAATATGAATGAACCGGCGGACCTCTTGACGGTGGCCAACCAATTAAGGTCCAAGGGCCAACTCAAGGAAGTTGGAGGGACAGCCTACCTGGCAGCCTTGTCTGCAGCCGTTGTCACCACCAGCAATGTAAAATACTATTGTAAAATTGTCAAAGACAAGTCCACCCTAAGGAAGCTCATCCAAGCCTCCGACGGCATCATGTCCGATGCCTACAGCCAAACTGGCGAAGTGGATGCTCTTTTAGAAAAGGCAGAAAAGAATATATTTGATATTTCAGAAGGCTCTCAAAGGGGAGGCTTTCTCCAAATGACCGAGGTCATTCAAGAAACCTTTGAAACCATGCAAAAAAGAGCTGAAAATCCCAAGGCCCTAACAGGACTCAACACAGGATTTGCCGACCTCAACCGGAAGTTGTCCGGTCTGCAAAAAAGCGACTTGATCCTTCTAGCAGCCAGACCCTCCATGGGAAAGACGGCCTTGATGGTGAATATAGCCACCAATGCTGCCATGCAGGACCAGGCCCGGGTGGCCATGTTTTCTCTGGAAATGAGTGCCCCCCAATTGGTCCAAAGAATCCTGTCCTCTGTGGCCCATGTGGACCTAAGCAAGATTATCTCTGCCAACCTAGATGCAGATGAATGGAAAAAAATCATTGATGCCATCCAGGTCATGCAGGCTATTAGTATAGACATTGACGACACCCCAGGAATTTCCCCCTTGGAACTCAAGGCCAAGTGCCGCAAGCTCAAGATGGAAAAAGGCCTGGACCTCATCGTTATAGACTATTTGCAACTCATGGAAAACTCTGGTCGAGCTGAGTCCAGGCAACAAGAAATATCGGCCATCTCCCGGGCCCTTAAGGGAATTGCCAAGGAACTGGACGTTCCGGTCCTGGCCCTGTCCCAGCTTTCCCGGGCACCGGAATTGAGACAAGACCACCGGCCCATCCTATCAGACCTAAGAGAAAGTGGGGCCATAGAGCAAGACGCCGATGTGGTTATGTTCCTCTACCGGGATGACTACTACCACGAAGACTCAGAAAAGAAAAACACCGGAGAACTGATTATTGCCAAACATAGAAATGGACCAACAGGCACAGTAGACCTGGTATTCAAGAAGGAATACACCAAGTTCCTAAGTATGGAATTTCGTAATGAACCTTAATTTGATTAAGTAGAAAGAGTGACGTATTGGACCCCAATAGCATCATACAGATCCTGTCCTTAATAATATTAATCGCCCTGTCGGCCTTTTTTTCCTCTTCGGAAACGGCCCTAACTACCCTGAGCCCCTACAAGGTCCGGCAGCTTAAGGATAAAAACGTAAAAAATGCAGGTCGTGTGGAAAAAGTTTTAGAAGAACCCTCTAAGATGATTACTACCATCTTGGTGGGCAACAACATTGTCAATATTGGAGCCTCTGCCATAGCTACGGTGTTTTTTACCAACCTCTATGGCGGGTCAAAGGGCCCCATCCTGTCCACCGTTGTCATGACCATCCTGGTCTTGATCTTTGGTGAGATCACCCCCAAGTCCCTGGCCCAAATCAACCCCGAACCCATGGCCCTTAGGTCATCAGGACCAATCCTGGTTTTGAAAAAAATATTGACCCCCTTGATTTACCTCTTGGGGATTATTACCGACTTCTTAATAGGGATTTTGGGTGGGAAAAATGCCGGAGAAGACAAGATTACCAAGGATGAAATCCGAACCATTGTAGATGTTTCGGAAGAGCAGGGCATTCTCATGGATGAAGAAACATCCTTTATCAACAATGTCTTGGACATCAAGGAAGACCAAGCCCTGTCCATTATGACTCCCAGGACCTCCGTGTCTGCCCTGGATATCGAGTGCAGCCATGAGGACCTCTTTGCCTTTATCCAAGAAAATAACTTCTCTCGGATTCCCGTCTATCGAGAAAATATCGACCATATTGTAGGAATCCTCCACTTGAAAGACCTGGTTCTTCCCTTGGAAAAACACAAGTCCATCAAGATTGAGGACTACCTCCACGAGCCCTATTTCGGTTACGAATACATGCCGGTAATTGACCTCTTTCGGCAAATGCGACAAAGAAACGTCTCCCTGTCCATTATCGTAGATGAATATGGTGGGACCTCAGGTATCGTTAGTATTGAAGACATAGTAGAAGAATTTTTGGGAGAAATTGACGACGAATACGACCAAGAAAATCCCTACATTAAATTAGAGAAAAACCACTACCGGATTGACCCCGAGCTTAGGATCGATGAAGTCAACGATGCCTTTGACCTGGACCTGGAAAGTGAAAACTACGATTCCATTGGGGGTTGGGTCATGGAACAGCTGGAAAGACTCCCAGTAGAAGGAGACGAAGTAAAAAGAGGCAAGACCCTCTTTATCGTCAAGAAGATGGATAAGAGAAAAATTGAAAACCTAGACCTCATCTTATTAGAGGACCAGGAAGAAAAAGAGTGAGAAATCACTCTTTTTAGTACCATAAATAGTGTAAGAAAGGAAGTAATTCCTATCTTGCACTATTTTTGTATAATGAAGAAGTAGTATGACGAGGCTCTTTTAGGG
>QWCK01002949.1_pt1 | contig 19655 bp, 14 predicted proteins | sample 1972571 | NCBI WGS metagenome assembly QWCK01 (sample SAMN09866710, study PRJNA288562) | Human gut metagenome isolate term2_stool, whole genome shotgun sequencing... | isolation source: gut | host: Homo sapiens | place: USA: California
TTACGGGACGCCCTGTATTATTGTTGACTTTGGTACGGCGACAACTTTTTGTGTGGTTAATGAGCAGGGTGAATACATGGGCGGTGCCATTACCACTGGCATCGGCATTTCCATGGACGCCTTGTTTTCCCATGCGGCGAAACTGCCGAAGGTGGACTTGAAAGCGCCACCGTCAGCTATTGGGCGCAATACGGTTAACGCTATGCAGAGCGGCTTGGTTTATGGTTATGCCGGTTTGGTGGATGCCATGATTGTCCGCCTGTGTGATGAGATGGGCTATGACCCGGAGCGGGACGAGGAGAACCCCGCCGGCTCGGTGTTCTGCGCCCACGGCGGGGGCTATTACGTCCCCTGGGACCAAGTGGCGGCCATGGCCCATGTGGACAGCGGCCTGACCCGGAACACCCCGGAGGAGCCGGAGCCCTCCGCCGCCCCCGCCGGGGGGAGCTTGGACCGCCGGGGGGGCAGTCTGGAGCAGGACAGAGAGCTCCAGGCCCTGTTCGAGCAGACCTATGGCCCGGTGAAGCGCCCCGCCGCCTTCCAGAGCCAGAAAAAGCCCGCCCGCACCAGTCTCAGCGAGAAGTATGCCATCCGGGACCAGCAGACCGGGCCGGAATATCTGCTGGTGGACGGCTATAACATCATCTTCGCCTGGGACGACCTCCACGCCCTGGCCCGGCAGGATGTGAACGCCGCCCGGGAGGTACTCACCGAACTTCTGATCGAATACCGGGCCTTCCGCAAATGTCAGGTCATTCTGGTCTTCGATGCCTACAAGGTGAAGGGGGGCGTTGGCTCAGTGGAGCGGCGGGACGGCATCTATGTGGTGTACACCAAGGAGGCGGAGACCGCCGACGCCTATATCGAAAAGACCACCTATGACCTGGGGAAGGACCATCGGGTGCGGGTGGCCACCTCCGACGGCATGGAGCAGTGGATCATCCTGGGCCACGGGGCCCTGCGCCTGTCCGCCCGGGCCTTCCGGGCCGAGGTGGAGCAGACCCGGGGGGAGATCGCCGCCCTCATCGCCCGCCATAACGTGCGCCCCCGGGAGGAAAACAAACTGAAACACACGGCCAAAATCAAAAAGCACTAAAGAAGAGCTAAAAAGACAGGGCCCGGTCAGCGTCGGCTGACCGGGCCCTGTCTCTGTTTGAGATCACTCGATCTTGTCCCACAGGACGATCTCCCCCGCCGCCAAAGACGCGGGCACGTCGATGAGACGCTGGTTGTCAGAGCCCCGGAAGCGGACGCTCAGATTCTTTTGGGCCAGGACAAAGGGGCCGTCCACCAGCACGTCCAGCAGCTCCAGAATCTCCCGGCTGTGCTGCCCCACCTCCCCGGCGGCCAGGCGGGGGAAGAGATAGCCGGAGTAGCACCAGATGTCCTTGTCCGGGAAGCGCTCCCGCACCCGGCGGCTTAGGCGCAGGATAGCCTCCTGATTTTCCGGCTCCATAGGCTCGCCCCCCAGCAGGGACAGACCGTGGATATAGGGCCGGGACAGGGCGGACAATATTTCCTCCTCCTGCTCCGGGCCGAAGGGCTTTCCATAGTGAAAATCCCAGGTCTCCGGGTTGAAGCACCCCTCGCAGTGGTGGGTGCAGCCGGAGACAAACAGAGACACCCGCACACCGGGGCCGTTGGCCACGTCAATGGGACGGATATCCGCGTAATTCATGTTACAAGACCTCCCTGCGGCCTGTTAAGCCGCAAACTTTCTTCCTTTTGGCGGTCTATGGCCCCCCGCAGCTGATCCGTCAGCAGCTGGTCGATAAAGTCTACCAGCTCCTCCGCCGAGCATTTCAGCTCTCCCAGCACCCAGCTCTCCACCACCCCGGCCAGGGCGATGACATAGAACTGGGTCAGCAGCTCTCCCTGCCCCGGAGCCTGCAAAAAGTGCACCTGACGATGCAGCTCGTCCACGGTGCGGTGGATGATGGCATGGATGTCGTCCCGGAAGAACATGCTGATGTAGGACCGGCCCAGGGACTGCAGTGCGCAGCGGCACACGGCCCGGTTCTCCTCTATGTAGCGCAGCAGCTGCAGCAGGCCCTCCTGCCACAGCAGGGCCCCGTCGTGTTGCCGCAGCAGGGACACCGCCTCCTGCTGGAACATCCAGCGCACCAGGTCATAGATATCCTGAAAGTGATAGTAAAAGGCCTGACGCTTCAGGCCGCAGTCGTCGGCCAGCTCCCGGATGGTGATCTTGTCCAGGGACTTTTGGGCCATTTTTTTCTTCAACGCCTGGCACAGCATGGCCTTGGTGTGTTCAGACACAGCGTATGGCATGGGTCTCACCGCCTTCTTAGGCATTATAGCATGGGAAGAAAAATCATACAATCTTTCTTATGTGTAAAAATTTTGACAAGACAGGCCGGATTGCAGACTGTTTTTCTCCCGGACCTTCCCCTATGATGTTACTCTGATATGGAGGGAAGGAACATGACACACCGCTATCACATCACCCTGCACAGCCCCATGGGCCCCCGGGAGGGGGAGCTGAGCCTGACCGGCGAGATGAACGGCACCGTGACCGGCGTGTTGTCCCTGTTGGGCTTTCAGCAGCCGGTAGCCGGCTGCGAAAGCAGTGGCCACATTCAGCTGCAGCACCGCCTGCGCACCGCCATGCAGGAGCTGGACTGTGTCTCTCTGCTGGAACTGACCGGAGAGACCATCACCGGCGTGACCCACACGGACAAGGGCTCCATCCACTGGACCGGCGTGAGGCGGCCGGACTGACGGCCCTTGCGCGCGATCCCCCGATTCCCCGACAAAGGAGTGTATTCCATGAGTAAACCCCAGGGCGGCGGCTCGTTTTTTGAAACGATCGCCCGGTTCGTCGTAGACCGGCGAAATCTGATCTTTTTTCTGTACATCGTCGCCGCCATCTTCTCTGTGATCTCCTCGCGCTGGGTGGGCGTGAACAACGACATCACCGACTATCTGTCAGAAGACACCGAGACCCGCAAGGGCCTGACGCTGATGGACGACGAGATGACCACCTTCGGCACGGCGCGGATCATGGTGTCCCATGTGACATATGACATCGCCTATGACCTGGCCGGGCAGATCGAGGGCATCGACGGCGTGTCCTCCGCCAAGCTGGGGGACAACGACCCCGCCGACCCGCCGGACGAGAACGACGATGCCGAGCCGGACACCCCGGAGGACATCGCCGACTACATGCAGGGGGCCAACGCCTTGATCACCGTCACCTTTGACGGGGAGGAGGACGACGACTCGGCCAAGGCGGCCATGCAGGACATCAGGACCCTCCTCAGCGACTATGATGCCTATATCTCCACCAAGGTGGGCGTGTCCCAGGCGGACACCCTGGCCCAGGAGATGACGGTCATCCTGGCCATCGCCGCCGTCATCATCGTGCTGGTGCTGCTTATCACCTCCCGCTCCTATGCCGAGCTGCCCGTGATGATCCTCACCTTCGCCTCCGCCGCCCTGCTGAATATGGGCACAAACTTCTGGTTCGGCACCATCTCCTTCATCTCCAATTCGGTGACGGTGGTGCTGCAGCTGGCACTGGCCATCGACTATGCCATCATCCTGCTCCACCGGTTCACCGAGGAGCGCCAGACCTGCGACACCCGCCAGGCCTGCATCAACGCGGTGAGCTACTCCATCCCAGCCATTGCCTCCAGCAGTCTGACCACCATCTCCGGCCTGGGGGCCATGCTGTTCATGCAGTTCGGCATCGGCCCGGACATGGCTATGGTGCTCATCAAGGCCATCTGTTTCAGCATGCTGTCGGTGTTCACCCTGATGCCAGGCCTGCTGATGCTGTTTGCCAACGCCCTGGTCAGAACCCAGCACAGAGAGTTTCTGCCTAAGATCGACAAGTGGGGCCGCCTGGTGGTCAAGCTGCGCTATATCGGCGTGCCCGTGTTCCTGGTGGTGCTGGTGGCCGGCTTCATCCTGGCCAACCGCTGCCCCTATGTCTATGGCGACACCCTGGTAAAGACCACCAGCCAGAGCGAGCAGCAGATCGCCGACCACCGGGTGGACGACACCTTCGGGGCCCAGAATGTGGCCGCCGTGCTGGTGCCCCGGGGGGACTATGAGAAGGAAAAACGCCTGCTGGACCGCCTGGAGCGCTATGACCAGGTGGATTCCGCCACCGGCCTTGCCAACATCGAGGCAAAGGACGGCTATTGCCTGACGGACAAGATGACCCCCCGGCAGTTCTCCGAGATGACCGACGTGTCCTATGAGTCCGTCTGTCTGCTCTACAGCGCCTATGCCGTGGACCAGGAGGAGTATGGCCGCATCGTGGGGGGCATCGAGAACTACTCTGTCCCCCTGATGGACATGTTCATCTTCCTCCACGACCAGATGGACGAGGGCTATGTCTCCCTGGACGACGAGACCGAGGCCGACGTGAACGATATGTATGACCAGCTCATCGACGGCCAGAAGCAGATGCTGGGCGAAAATTACTCCCGCCTGGTGCTGAATCTGGACCTGCCCGAGGAGGGACAGGAGACCTTTGACTTTTTAAAGACCATCCACCAGGAGGCCGAGCGGTATTACCCCGCCGACCAGGTGCTGGTGGTGGGCAACGCCACCAGCAACTATGATCTGTCCACCTCCTTTGCCCGGGACAATGTGATGATCAGCGTGCTGTCCGTGGCCTTCGTCATTCTCATTCTGCTGTTCACCTTCCAGTCGGTGGGCCTGCCCATCCTGCTGATCCTGGTCATCCAGGGCAGTATCTGGATCAACTTCAGCTTCCCCACCCTGACCAATACCAACATCTACTTTATGAGCTATCTGGTGGTCACCGCCATCCAGATGGGCGCCAACATCGACTATGCCATTGTCATCTCCACCCGGTATACCGAGATGAAGGCCAGCTTCCCGCCCAAGACCGCCATTGTCAAGGCCCTGAACCTGGCCTTCCCCACGGTGTTCACCTCGGGCACCATCCTAAGTTCCGCCGCTTTCCTCATCGGCAAGATATCCACCGAGGCCGCCATTGTGGGCATCGGTGAGTGTATCAGCCGGGGCACCCTGATCTCCATGTTCCTGGTCATGTTCATCCTGCCCCAGATCCTGCTGGTGGGGGATATCATTGTGGAAAAGACCAGCTTTAAGCTGAAGGCACCTGTGCCCGCCCAGCGCACCGCCGGAACGGTGTATGTGAACGGCCGGGTGCGGGGCCGCATCAACGGCGTGGTGGATGCCAACGTCCACGGCGTGGTCCACGGGGAGATATCCGCCCTGGTGGGCAGCGGGACCATTGAGAAATTACCGGAGGAGGACCCTTCTGATGACGATCAAGCGCAAGATGAAGAAACAAACGGCAAATAAGCTGCTGTGCCTGCTGCTGGCGGTGTTGCTGCTGGCCGGACAGGTCCTCCCCGCTCTGGCCCTGAACCAGGAGGGCGGGACCATCACCATCGCCACGGCGGAGGACCTGAAGGAGCTGGCTGTCCAGTGTACCCTGGACAGCTGGTCCCAGGGAAAGACGGTGGTGCTGACTGACGACATCAATCTCAGCGGCAGCGGCTTTACCCCCATCCCCACCTTCGGCGGGACGTTCGACGGCCAGGGCCACACCATCTCCGGCCTGACCATCACGGGCAGCGGCAACACCCGGGGGCTGTTCCGCTATGTGCAGCAGGGGGCCGTGGTCCAGAACCTGACGGTGAAGGCCTCTGTCGGGCCCAGTGACCGGAAAAACGAAGTGGCCGCCATCGCCGGCAGCAATTCCGGCATCATCCGCCAGTGCGCCGTACAGGGCGGCGTGAAGGGGGGCGACTCCGTGGGCGGTGTGGTGGGCATCAACGAGCTCACCGGACAGGTCATCAACTGCACCTTCAGCGGCTCTGTCACCGGGGAGCACTATGTGGGCGGCATCGCCGGACGGAACCTGGGCAGCCTGATCCAGTGCCGGAACTCCGGCAGCGTCAATACCACCGAGGTGGAGACAGAGAAGGACCTGAGCAGCGTGGACTGGGAGCGGCTGAATTCCGCCCAGAACATGCCCGCCTGCACCGACATCGGCGGCGTGGCCGGCTATTCCAGCGGCATCCTGCAAAGCTGCTCCAACTCCGGCCCGGTGGGCTATGCCCATGTGGGATATAACGTGGGCGGCGTGGTGGGCCGCCAGTCCGGCTATTTGGACGGCTGCTCCAACTCCGGCCCCGTGCTGGGCCGCAAAGATGTGGGCGGCGTGGCCGGCCAGCTGGAGCCCCAACTGACCCTGAAATATGACGAGGACACCCTGAACAAGCTGTGGGATGAGCTGGATCATCTTCAGGACCTGATGGACTCCACCCTAAGTCACGCAGGAACCACAGTGGACGCAGTCTCCCAGCAGATCACCGACTTTACCGCCAGTGCCGGTACGGCAAAGGATGCCGTTCACGACCTGACCGATGCCATGACCGACTGGGGCAACGGCAACATCGACCAGGTGAACGATGCCTTTGCCCGCATCTCCTGGACCCTGGACCAGATGAGCCCCATCCTGGACACCATCAGCCAGTCGGTGGACCGCGTGTCCAAGGCCTCCTCCCAGCTGGCCGACGCCATGGACAGTATGCGTCAGGTGAACGACGCCCTGGACGATGCCGCGGACAATATGGATGATGCCCGGGACGATATGGACGATGCCCACAAAAGGGCCCAGGATGCCCTGGACTCCATTCGGGATGCCCTGGATGACCTGCGCCGGGCGGTGGGCAGCGACGCGGACACCGCCGCCGCCCTCGAAAAGCTGTCCCTGGGCATGAAACAGCTCTCCACCGCCCTGGGGGACGTGGCTGTGAGTATGGGTACGATGCTCCAGATCATCCTGGATGCCTATGAGAATGGCGGCCTGACCAAGGAGGCCCTGGAGGCCCTGCAGGAGCAGGTGAGCAAGACCATGAAGGAGCTGGACCAGGCCAAGGGCGCGCTGGACAGCATGGACGGGGCGGTGCGTGTCCTGACCGACCACCTGCTGAAAAATCTGCGCAGTGCCATCAACGACCTGGACGATGCCATGGGCTATCTGAAGGAAGCGGGGGACTATCTCTCCCAGGCGGGCAGCCACTTTGCTGATGCGCTGGCCGACCTGCAGAAGGCCCACGACCCCCTGGACGATGCCCTGAGCAGCCTGTCCGACGCGGGGGACACCCTGTCCGCCGGACTGGACCTGCTCAAGCAGGCTCTGGACGACGGCAAGCGGGTGGTGGATGAGCTGGCGGCCAAACCCACCATCCAGTTTCAGATCATCGGCGACGACCTGACTCAGAAGGGGGACGCGGTGGACGATGCCTTCTCCGACCTGCTGGACAACGCGGGCAGCATGAACGACGTGCTGTCTGACCGCTCTGACATCGCCATCGCCGACCTGCGGGCCATCAACGACCAGCTGCGGGTCATCATCGACCTCATTCGGGATGCCATCGACGAGGAGCGGGACAAGGACCTGGACGACTACTTCGAGGATATCTCCGACCAGGACGGGGACGGAAAGCCGGACGCGGGGCTCATCTCCACCTGCCAGAACGACGGCAGCGTGGAGGGGGACGTGAATGTGGGCGGCATCGCCGGGTCCATGGCCGTGGAGTATGATTTTGACCCGGAGGACGACCTGACCAAAGTGGGCGACAAGTCGCTGGACTTCCGCTATCTGGCCCGGGCGGTGATGCTGGACTGCATCAACCGGGGAGAGATCACCGGCAAGAAAAACTACACCGGCGGCGTAGTGGGCCTTATGGACCTGGGCCGGGTGTCCGGCTGCCAGGGCTATGGTCCCGTATCCAGCACCGACGGGGACTATGTGGGCGGCATTGCCGGGGCCTCCTATGGCTTTATCCGGGACAGCTGGGCCAGGTGCCAGCTGTCCGGCAAAGACTATGTGGGCGGCGTGGCCGGTTATGGCAGCACCATTGCAAACAGCCGCTCCTTCGTGGAGATCGACAAGGGAGAGGCCTATGTGGGCACCATCGCCGGGGACATGGAGGACGACGGCACCCTGACGGGCAACCTGTTCGTTCACGATACCCTGGGCGGCCTGGACGGCATCAGCTATACCGGCAAGGCCCAGCCCACCACCTTTGACGAGCTGTCTGCCCTGGGCAATGCCCCCGGGGCCTTCACCCAGTTCCAGCTCACTTTCATGGCCGACGGCAAGCAGGTGGCGGTGGTCCCCTTCCAGTATGGCCAGGGGGTCCAGAGTCTGCCTGACATCCCGGCCAAGAAGGGCTACTCCGCCCAGTGGCCCGATATCGACTATGGACACCTGACCTTCAGCCGGACGCTGGAGGCGGAGTATACCCCCTATGCCTCCGTCATCACCGACGGAAGCGGCCTGCCCGAGATCCTGGTGGACGGCAGCTTCAGCCGCAGCGCCAAGGTGGCGCACACCACCGCCGACGTGACCTGGACCGACGAGAGCGGCAAAGAACACGCCGGCACGGCCTACACCGTCACCGTCACCGACCCTGTGCTGGACGACGTGAGCTACACCGTCCACTACCGCCTGCCCGACCACGGCAAGCGCTATGCCCTGTGGGTGGAGACGGCGGAGGGCTGGCAGCGTCAGCACCTCACCGTGGACGGCAGCTATGCCATGATCCCCTGCCAGGAGCGGAAGATCACCTTCTGCGTTCAGGAGGAGGGCCCCGTCTGGCTCGTCTGGGCCATCGCCGGGGGCGGCGCTGTGGTCCTGCTGGCAGCAGGCGGCGCGCTGCTGCACAAGAAGAACAAAAAGAGCAAAAACGACAAAAAGCCGGCGGAACTGGAGCAGGTCCCGGCCGGAAAATAAGAGAGAAACATGCTCCGCCGGGCCAAAGTACAGCGCCCGGCGGAGCATTTTTTGGAAATTATTTGGCCGTTATCGGGAAAAATGAAAAGCTTAAAAGAAAGTTAAGAAAGTCCCTATAGCTTTTTTAAGCGGGGCATGATATAATCAATTTACCAAACTATCAGCTTGAAGGGAAAGGAGGAACGTATGCTTCCTAGTGCGTTTTGGCTCATTGCGTTGATCGTGCTGCTGGTGGGGGAGGCCATCACCATCGGACTTACCTTCGTCTGGTTTGCGGTGGGAGCTCTGGGAGCCCTGATCGTGTCGGTGCTGGGCGGAGCACTCTGGCTCCAGGTCGTGATCTTCCTGGCCCTGTCCGGGGTGACCCTGGCCCTGGCCCGGCCTGTGTTCGCCCGCTTTCTAAAGACCAGCCACGCCGCCACCAACGCCGACCGGGTCATCGGCCAGACTGCCGTGGTGACAGAGCAGATCGACAACCTCAGCGGAACCGGCCAGGTGAATGTGGCCGGGCAGATATGGTCGGCCCGCAGCGCCCACGATGTGGTCATCCCCCGTGAGACCGAGGTGCGGGTGCTGAAAATATCCGGCGTGAAAGTGCTTGTAGAGGCTATCTGAGTGCATTTCTCGAAACATATCGTTGAAAAGAGAATCAAAATAACAAGGAGGATACTATGGACAACATTATTTCTGCTGCCATGGGCTTGATCGTCATCCTGATCGTGCTCATCATCCTGGGCTCCTGCATCAAGGTGGTGCCTCAGTCCCGGGCCTTTGTGGTGGAGCGCCTGGGCGCCTTCCGCACCGTGTGGGGGGTGGGACTGCACATCAAGGTCCCCCTGTTCGAGCGGGTGGCCAAGAACGTGTCCTTGAAGGAGCAGGTGGTGGACTTCCCGCCCCAGCCCGTCATCACCAAGGACAACGTGACCATGCAGATCGACACCGTGATCTACTTCCAGATCACCGACCCCAAGCTGTACGCCTATGGCGTGGAGAACCCCATGTCCGCCATTGAGAACCTGACTGCCACCACCCTGCGCAACATCATCGGCGACCTGGAGCTGGACCAGTCCCTCACCAGCCGGGACCACATCAACGGCCAGATGCGGGCCATTCTGGACGAGGCCACCGACAACTGGGGCATCAAGGTCAACCGGGTGGAGCTGAAGAACATCATGCCCCCCCGTGACATCCAGGAATCCATGGAGAAGCAGATGCGGGCCGAGCGCGAGCGCCGTGAGGCCATCCTCCAGGCCGAGGGCACCAAGCAGTCTCAGATCCTGGTGGCCGAGGGCGAAAAGCAGTCCGCCATTCTGAAGGCCGATGCCGCCAAGCAGGCGGCTATCCTCCAGGCCGAGGGCGCCAAGCAGGCCAAGATCCTGGAGGCCGAGGCCGAGGCCCAGGCCATCCTGAAGGTGCAGCAGGCCACCGCCGACGCCATCAAGCTCATCAACGAGGCCGCCCCCGGCGATGGTGTGATCAAGATCAAGGCCCTGGAGGCCTTCCAGGCCGCCGCCAACGGCAAGGCCACCAAGATCATCATCCCCAGCGAGATCCAGGGCCTGGCCGGTCTGGCCGCTGCGGGCAAGACGGTGTTCTCCACCGAGGAGCCCAAGGCCGAATAAGCCCGATTTTTTCAAATCATTCCTCCGCCCGGACTGCACCTGCAGTCCGGGCGGGAATCTTTTTTGCCCCTTGTCAAGGCATCGGCGGGGCATTATAATAGCCTGCGCAGAAGAGAAAACGGGAGAGGATCTGCCGGTTGAGAAAGGACATGCTATGGAAGCAACGCAGCAAAAGCAGCCGCTGGATATGCTGAGCGGCCCCATCTGGAACAAACTGCCCCGATACGCCCTGCCCGTGGCGGCCACGGCCATTCTGGAGCAGCTGTTCAACGCCTCGGACCTGGCGGTGGTGGGCAATTTTACGGGAGAGTTCCGCACCATCGCCGTGGCGGCGGTGGGGGCCAACAGCCCGGTGATCGGCCTGGTCATCAACCTGTTTGTGGGCATCGCCCTGGGTGCCAACGTGGTCATCGCCAACGCCGTTGGCCAGCGGGACGGGGACACCGTCCGCCGCACGGTACACACGGCGGTGCTCATGTCCGTCATCGGGGGCATTCTGGTGGCTCTGCTGGGCCAGCTGGCGGCCGGGCCCCTGCTGGGGGCGCTGAGCGTGCCGGAGGACGTGCTGCCCTTCGCCCTGCGCTATCTGCGCATCTATCTGCTGGGTATGCCCGCCATTTTGCTGTATAATTTCGAGGCGGCCATCTTCCGCAGCGTGGGGGACACAAAAGTGCCGCTGCAGGCCCTGATAGTCTCGGGTATTCTGAATGTGCTGATGAACCTGTTCTTCGTGGCGGTGCTCCACATGACGGTAGAGGGCGTGGCCACGGCTACGGTGCTGGCCAATGTGTTCAGCGCCGTCATCCTGCTGCGGCGGCTGATGCGCTCTGACCTGGACATCCGGGTGGAGCCCAGGGCGCTGCGCATCCACGCCGACTGCATGGGCCGCATCCTGCGCATCGGACTGCCGGCCGGCATTCAAAGCGCCGTGTTCTCCGTGTCCAACATCGTCATCCAGGCGGCCATCAACAGCCTGGGCACGGTAGTTATGGCGGGCTCCAGCGCCGCCTTTAACCTGGAGCTGATGGCCTATTATGTGCTGAACTCCTTTGGTCAGGCCTGCACCACCTTTGTGGGCCAGAACTACGGGGCCTGGAAGCTGGACCGGTGCAAAAGGACGCTGGTGCTGACCGTTGCGGAGGACACCATCGCCACCGTCGCCGCCATCGCCCTGGTGCTGCTGGCGGGCCGGCCCATTCTGGCCATCTTCAACAACGATCCCCAGGTCATTGAAGTGGGCTACACCCGCCTGGTGCTGGTCTTCTCCGCCTATGTGTTCTGTATGCTCTATGAGGTCATCTCCGGCTACCTCCGGGGCTTTGGCATCTCTCTGGTCCCCGCCCTGCTGACCACCATCGGCGTGTGCGGCATCCGCATCTCCTGGATCGCCTTTGTCTTTCCCCGCAGCCCATCGTTCAACACCATCATGTATGTCTACTTCATCAGCCTGTCCACCACCGCTTTGCTCCTCTTCCTGGCTCTGCTGTGGTTCCGCCCGGCAAAGCGAGCGGCGGAGCAGGGGTGAGGACGATCCCTTGATTTGAGTATATTACCAAGGGAAAAATTGCACGGCTCTTTGATGATTCCCTTGTTTTACGATACTATTTCAGGGAACCAATAAGGAAAGTAAGGGAATAGGAGCTTTTAATTATCCCGTCGTTAAGGAGCGAAACAAAAATGTATATGACCAACATTCTATTCGTTTGCCACGGCAATATCTGCCGCAGTCCCATGGCGGAGTTTGTAATGAAGGACCTGGTGGAGAAGGCGGGGCTGGCATCGCAGTTCCGCATTGCATCCGCCGCCACCAGCCGGGAGGAGATCGGCAATCCGGTCTACCCTCCGGCACGGCGGAAGCTGGCCGAGCACGGCATCGGCTGCGCGGGCCACGCCGCCCAGCAGATCACCGCCCGGGACTATCAGGACTATGACCTGCTCATCGCCATGGACAGTGCCAACCTGCGGAATCTGCGGCGCTTTTACGGCGGGGACCCGGCGGGCAAGATCCACATGCTGCTGGAGTACGCCGGCCGCCCGGGGGAGGAGGTGGCCGACCCCTGGTACACCGGGGACTTTCAGGCCACATGGGAGGATGTGTCCGCCGGATGCGCCGGACTGCTGGAGCAGTTGACAGAAAACTGAACAGGATAATGACCCGGCCCGGGGACCTGATAAAGCAGGCTCCGGGCCGGGACAATATCATATAGAAAGAGGACTTTTATAGAAATCAAGTTGTAAATAAGACGAGCAAATGATATAATTTTCAAAAATAAGTTTGGGTGTAGGAGGTTCACCATGCCGAGAGGGAAAAGGGCAGAAGCTCGAAGCCGATACCTGGTTAGAGCAATCGCGGAGAAAAAGGGATGGGATACTAGACATCCTCAAAGGGGGGGAGATTTTCTTGAAGAGCAGGAAATAGAGGACTTTTTCCCGGACTGTGGGTTGCAAGGGAATAAGCCGGATTTTTTAGTCTGCAAGAAATCTGTTCCGATTTTGGTGGTAGAAGCGAAAAATGATGTTAAGAAAATTGACCAAGCGGTGAAGGAAGCCACTGAATATGCGGAACAGATCAATAAAAAAGGCTCCTATATTATCAAAATTGCGGTCGGTGTAGCAGGGGAAGAGGATCACGGATATTTATTTCGCTCTCTTTTTTGGAATGGAGTGGATTGGAAGCCGCTGACTTCAAAGGGGTATGAATTGACCAGTTTTCCAAGCCCGTTTGAGGTGAATGGTGCGGTCTACACGAATAATGGGACAACGGAAGTCTCTATACCACAAATATCTGATTACATAGATGTAGCTATAGAGCTTTCGTCTATTTTACGTTCGGCCAAGATCGAACCATCTCTAAGACCAAAAGTATTGGGAGCTGTGATCACTGCGTTATATTGGGGTGAGATCGATCTAGAGGATGGCGCAGAATTGAAATCTATCAATACTCTGGTAGCGGAAGCTATCCAATCTACCGATCATTTTGAAGAAACAAAGAAAGAGCAGTTGATCGAAGCACTGAAATTAACGATTGGTGACTATAATAGGTTGTCAAATAAAATAGGAAAGATCGTTTTCTTGCTGAAAAGGCTAAATATCAAGTCTGTTTTGCAGACGGATACAGATTTCCTAGGATTGCTCTATGAGGCGTTTATTCGATACGGATATGATAACAACTCGCTTGGCATCGTATTTACACCGAGACACATTACAAAGTATTGCGCAGAGTTGATCGACATTACGGCGCAGGACAAGGTAATTGATATTGCATGCGGCTCTGGGGGATTTTTAGTTGCGGCGTTTGACCGGATGATAAGAACTGCGAAAGAGATCGGTGTTTCAACAGAGACGGTCAGAGAATCGCTTTATGGATTTGATACCAATCCGACGGTGTGGTCGCTTGCTGCATTGAATATGTTCTTTCGAGGAGACGGAAAGAGTCACATCGAAAATGCCAGCTGTTTCGACCCGAAGAGTAGAGACAGTACGAAAGGTAAATTTACAAAAGCCCTGTTAAATCCACCTTTTTCACAAGAAGAAGAGCCAGAACGGGATTTTATATCCGCAGCGATGGATTCCTTACAGATACTGGGAGTTATGGCCGTTGTCGTGAAATCGGGGATATTTGCAGATGACGATAATGCTCGGTGGAGATATGAGTTTTTAAAGCAGCACACTCTACTGGGGATGATAAGCCTTCCGGGAGATCTGTTCTATCCAACTGCGGTCGATACAACGATCATGATTGCAAAAGCACATCGTCCGCAAAACAAAAATGACAGCATATTTATGTCAAAAATTTGGAATGATGGATTTAAGAAATTAAAAGGAAAACGAGTTGAAGCTGAGGGCTCTCAATTACCAGAGGTGTTGGAACAGTTTAAGAGGTTCTTGAAGGGTGAAGAACCGAATTCTCAGTTAGTTACAACGATCAAGGCTGAACAGTTGATGGAAATAGGCGCAGAATTTTCACCCGAACAGTATTTGTCACAGCCTGACTTTCTGAACAATGAGCAGGCATATTACATAGAAAATGTGACAAGGTCAATTTTAACTTCGTCCATATGTGTGGAAGAGCTTGCAGATGAAGTGATCGATAGCTTTCCAATGGCAGAGTATGCGCTACCAAACATCCCGTATGGAAAGAGTGGAACAGTAGAGACGTTCTTTACCGTCGCAGGTGGGAAGTCTAGAGGGGAGAGCAATTACTTGGCAGGCTCGTGCCCCTATGTGTCATCGGGCGATCCACAAAATAGCATTATCCGCCTTGTAAGGGATGTAGAAGGAGAAGTGTTTCAACAGGGGGCAATTACTGTTACATGTTTTGGACAAGCATATGTACAACCCTGGAGATTTATGGCCAGGGGGAATGGAGGCAGTGCGGTGCGGGTATTGCTTCCCAAATATCGAATGACCTATGCTGAGATAGCGTGGTTTGCGGCACAGATCAATATGCAGAAATGGAGATTCTTTTATGGCAGAATGGCAATCCAACGGAGATTGAAAGAATTGGAAATTCAAGCACCGCATCAGAAATTAGAAGATAGTGAGAGCAGTATTGCGGAGAAAATTCGAGCTTTGTCCGATAGATTTGCAGATATCATGAAAGGATAATGACCCGGCCCGGGGACCTGATAAAGCAGGCTCCGGGCCGGGTTTTATTAACCTTTTTCCGAGAGAAACGGGTGGGTGAACAGCTCGTCCACGGCGCTCTCGTAGGCGGGGGAGGCATCCGCCTTGCGGATACGCTTGAGGGGCTTCTCCGGCTGGTCGAACAAACCGGAGAGATAGTTCCACAGCTCCTTCATGTGGAATACCGTGTTCCGCTGGCTTTGGAAGATGTCCAGATAGGTGTGATAGAGCTCGTCGTGAAAGGCCCGCAGCTCCTGTCGGGTGAGGGCGGGGCCGCCCTGGCAGCGGCGGATCAGGGCGGGGTCGGCCAGCAGCCCCTGGCCCAGCATCCAGTGCTTCACCAGAGGGAAACGCCCCTGCATGGCGGCGCAGTCCTCCGGGGTGCGCAGACCGCCGTTATAGCACATGGGGCCGGGATAGACCTCCAGCGCCCGGGCGAAGTAGTCCGGCCGCACCGGCTCCCTGTAAAAATCCTGGCGCACCCGGGGGTGCAGGATGAGCAGAGAGATGGGGTAGCGGGCAAAGCACTCCACCAGGGGGAAAATCTCTTCCGGGTCCCGCAGCCCCAGGCGGGTCTTCACGGAAATTTTGCCCCGGGCGGCGGAGAAGATGCCGTCCAGAAAACGGTCCAGGCCCTCTAAGTCGGCCAGCATCCCAGCACCCTTGCCCTTGGCCGTCACCGTACCGGAGGGACAGCCCAGGTTCAGATCCACCTCGTCATAGCCCATGGCGAACAGCTCACCGGCGGCCCAGTTAAAGTCCCCGGCATTCTTGGTCAGCAGCTGGGGCACGGCACGATAGCCCGCATTGCGCTCCGGCGAGATGTTCCGAAGCTCCCGGGGGGTGAACACCCGGTCCTGAGTGGGGGTGATAAAGGGCATGTAATAGCGGTCTACACCGGGGAAGTGCCGGTGGTGGACGGCGCGGTACTCCGCGCCGGTGATCCCCTCCATGGGGGCGAAGTAATACTCCACAGACGATGTTCCTTTCGCAGTCAGCTTTCCCCCATTATACCCGCCGCCGCGCCCCCGGGCAAGGCTTTACTGTCCCTTATATTTCCGCCGGGTGGCGATGCCCCCGCGGATGTGCCGCTCGGCCTTGTTCTCGTCCAGCACCTGCTTCACCTGCAGATAAAGCGTGTGATTGAACTGGGGCAGGCGCTCGGAGATATCTTTGTGGACGGTGGACTTAGAAATACCGAACCGCCCCGCTGCCGCCCGGACGGTAGCCTGGTTTTCGATGATGTACAGGGCCAGGCGCTGGGCCCGCTCCTCCATGTTTCCCTTCACAGCATAACACTCCCCACGCCCTGCGGCCATTCGGCAGAGCCAGATGTGGTTCATGTATATGTCATGTGGGGCAGAAAGATACCCTTTCTAAGGCGGTGGGGGGCAGCTTCATGCAGGGGCGTTATTCACAATGTGGTCCCGCCTGTTTCAAAGCGAACACCCCGGAAAGCAAGACTTTCCGGGGTGTTGCACGTTGGATTTTCGACTTGTGTCTGGGAAGGGGAAGTAAAAAGAACGAATTTCTGATGAAAGATGGGAATCCGCGTAACAGCGGAAGCATCTGTGCGTTAGGCGTTAGGACAGCTCGTAGCTCTCCTCGACCTGGACCTTGCCGCTTCTGAAGCGGATGCTGCCGAACAGGAAGGCAAACGCCACAACGCCCAGGTTGGCCATCAGCAGAGGCAGGGGCAGCTTGAAGGAAGAGGTGACGCCGGAGACAACGATAACCAGCAGGTCCACGATGCACAGGGCCTTCAGAGCGCCGTTGCTGATGTGGAAGTTGGACTTGTTCCAGGCATCGGGCAGGACCTTGGGCATGTTCCACAGGCACAGCACGATCATGGTCTTGGTGATAGCGCCAACGGTGATGGTGATGTTGCTGATGATGTCGATGTCGATGCCGAAGGCGATGGGCACAAAGCCGATCACATAGTAGAAGCCCAGCAGGATCAGGGGAGTGCGGTACTTGGGGTGCAGACGGGCCAGGGAACGGGGATACCAGCCGTCGTTACAGGCCTGCATCAGGGGCTTGGTGCAGGTGGCGATGGAGCTGTTCAGGGTGGTCAGCAGGGCCATCCAGCCGCCGCCGATGCAGAACAGGTAGTACAGGGGCTTGGACAGGATCGCGCTGGCCACAACGGTCATGGGCTTGCCGGCGACCTCGGCCACGGGCAGCACGCCGGAGGCGACCACACCGATCAGGCCGTAGAACAGGGACACGCCCAGGGTGGAAAACAGCATAACACGGGGGATATCACGGGTGGGGTTCTTCGCCTCGCCGCTCATCTGGGTGACGTACTGAGCGCCGTCACAGGTGTAGCTCATGAGGACGGAGGCCTGCCACAGGCCAACGGCACCGTGGGTCATGAACTGGGTGGGCTCGAAGTAGTTGCCGTCCAGCTTGGTCAGGCCCACTGCGGTAAAGGCAGTCAGGGAGATGACCAGGATGACAACGGCCGCATTTTGGATCTTGGAGAATGCGTTGATACCGAAGGTGTTGGTGATGAACAGGAAGGTAAGGATGGACAGGGCGATGACCTTACGGCTCACATTGGGCAGGAAGGGCATTGCATAGTCTGCAAAAGAAAGTGCATACATACACAATGTAACGCTGGTCAGCAGTGCGATCATGGAGTAAGTACCGGTCCAGCGGGGGCCCAGGAAGGTACCCACCATGGAGTAGTCGCCGCCGCGGAAACGGGCGACGGAGTTCAGGAAAATCTGGGGGGAGCGGGCCAGGACGGCGATGATACCGCCGATGACGAAGGCGATACAAACGCTTCGGCCGGTCTCGTCAATGCCCCAACCGGTCAGGGACATGATGCCCGAACCGATGATGGAGCCGACACCGACAGCCATCAGATCCCAGAAACCAAGAACGCGCTTAAGGTCTTTTGTGGATGACAGATTTTTCTTATTGTCTGACATCGGGTTCTCTCCTCTCTGTTTTACAACATTTATTCCTGGCGGGCGGCAGCTGGGCCGCCCGCTGAGAATACAAAAGAATTACTCGCGGTAGTTCTTCGCAAACTCCGCCTTCAGGGCGCTGAGCTTCTCGGGGTCGCCGGCCACACGCAGACCGGTCAGAGCCATGAGCTTGCTGGCCAGGATGCACTGGTCAATGGGATACTCCTGGCAGGTCAGCAGAGCGGTCTCGTCGGCGTGGCCCACGGGAACGGGCTCGCCGTCGTGCACGATGGGGAAGGTGATCTCCACAGTGGGGATCTTGTAGGCCACGCAGCCCAGGTCGGAAGAGGCCTTGGGCAGGTTGCCGAAGGTGAAGCGGGAGGAGTCGATGCCCAGGTCAGCGGCGTAGTTGGCGGCGTTGTGATACAGGCTGGGCACGGGGGTGGCGCAGTACCAGGGGGCATCCCACTTATAAACGGCAGTGGTATCGGTCATCAGCTCCGCGCCCTTGATGACGTTGTCGATCCGGTGCATCATGGAGTTCAGCTCGGCGGAGTCGTTGGTGCGCACCTCCACGTTCAGGGTGGCCTCGTCGGGGACGGAGTTGGCAGCGGTGCCGCCCTTGGAGATGATGTAGTGGATGCGGTTGGTCTCCACCATGTGCTCACGCATAAACTCCAGGCCCATGCAGGTGAGCATAACGGCATCCAGAGCGCTGCGGCCCTTCTCGGGGGCGGAGGAGGCGTGGGCGGAGCGGCCCTTGAAGGTGAGCCAGTTGTCGTGGGTGGGCCAGACGATGGCCTTGCCGGTGACCTCGGAGCCCCACTCGGCACCGTAGTGGTTGGCCAGCATCAGGTCCACCTCGTCCATGTAGCCGCCCTCCAGGATGTAGTGCTTAGAGCCCTCCAGCTCCTCGGCGGGGGTGCCGTAGACGATGACGGAGCCGATGTCCTGAAAGGCCTCCTTCAGACCCAGGGCAGCGGAGAAGCCGGAAGCGGCGATCAGGTTGTGGCCGCAGGCGTGGCCGTTGGGCAGAGCGTCATACTCCAGCATCAGACCGATGACGGGGCCGCCCTCCTTGCCCTTGAACACGGCCTTAAAGGCGGTGGGCATGTCGATGTCCTGATGGAACTTGGGATGCTTGCCCACCAGGCCCCGCTGGACCTCGAAGCCCTCCTTCTCAAGAGCGTTCATGATTAGGGTGGAAGACTGGAACTCCTCCCAGCCGACCTCCTTGAACTCCCAGACCTTCTTGGCCAGCTTGTGGACCTTTTCACGGTTTTCGTCGATGACTTCCATCATCCGCTGTTCATTCGGGGTCATGCTAAATTCCTCCATTTCAAAATAACAAAGCCGATTCGTTTTTTGGTGCACGTGCTTTTCCGATGGTGCACTTCCGTTCAACTTGACATCAGTATACGCACGGAGCGTTAAAACTCCGTTAACAAGAGTGACCGGTACAAAAAAATTTAAAATAAAAACGGGTCGAGCGTTAAAAAAAGGCTTGTCGAAGCGGGACAGAGCCGCGCTTCGACAAGCGACAGAGGGGGCTGCGGTGAGTGACAGCCTATGATTTTCAGGTTGTGGATGCGCCGAGGGCGGCCGCCCCGGCGGGGGAAACAGGCTCGGTCGGTGCAGTTACTGCGGGTGCGGAGGGGCGGGCACCTGGGATTCTGGAACATTTTGCATTTTGCGCAGAGTCTCGGCCCGTTCCGGGTC
>QWCK01005640.1_pt1 | contig 19654 bp, 12 predicted proteins | sample 1972571 | NCBI WGS metagenome assembly QWCK01 (sample SAMN09866710, study PRJNA288562) | Human gut metagenome isolate term2_stool, whole genome shotgun sequencing... | isolation source: gut | host: Homo sapiens | place: USA: California
CTTCTTCTTGGCTTCGTCCGGGTTCCAGAGCACATCGTCGCGGTGCTTGGTCCATTCGGCACCGGCCAGCGGGGCAATGTATTCGGCGGTGGCGGTCAGGGTGTCACCGGCATTGGCACGCGTATCAATCAGATCAAGAATCTGCTGGTCGGTCAGGCAGATGCGCGGAATCGAGCACTGCTCACGTAATTCGTTGACGTACAGCAGAATCGGCAACGTTACGATGGCGGTGGCCCGGGCCTCGTCAGCAACATCAGCGGCATCAGCAACAGCCGGACCAACCAAGCCAACCGTCTCGGCATGCCCGCTCACCACGTTCAGCAGCGCATCGCATACGGCGAGCGCGGTGGCGAAACGGACGGCCACATCAGCCGGCTCGCCGGAAGCCGCCAAACGTCCGCCAGCCTCGGCATCGGCCTCAACCTGAGCCTCCACGGAGACAACCGTCTCACGGACTGCGGCCTCGACATGCGAATCCCAGTCAACACCTAAAGCTTCGGCGGCATCGAAAATCAGCTGCACATCGCCGGATTCCGAGTAACCGGCCATCGTATCGTAGGCGTCATTGGCAGCAAGCAGCGTGTCTACGATGCTTTGCGGACGGCCAGGAATCTCATCGGCCCCCTCGTAGACGAATTCGGCGTCAGGCATCGTAACATCCTGACCGGTGAGAATGCGTGCGAACGCGTGCGTGACACGCACCTGCAGGTTCTCCGCATACTTGGCGTCATTGTCCATCTGCATGGCTTCGGTCAGCGGCCACAGGCTAATTAGCGCCGAGCCGGCTTCAGCGGCCTCAGCTACCCCCGGCAATGCCGCGATCCGTGCGATTGCCTCACGATTGAGTTCAATGGTCATTCATGCTCCTCTGCGTTCACCACTTGATTGTAGTGCGTCCCATTGGCTCCCTCTGAGGGGAGCCCAGATTGTAGCTCAGCTATTCACCAGTGTGCCGTTACTTGACGTTGGCTGCTGGGTCGACATACGTGATTGACATCACACGGCCGGTTTCGTTGTCGTACGTCACCGAGGTCACGGAGGCGAGCGCCGTGTGCCGCAGGAACATCCAGGGTGTTGGGCGACCTTCTCGCGTGCGAAATCATCCATGCGCTGCGCAATGTGCTGATAGGATTCGCCCCAACTCGGCTTGTACAGGTTGGTGACCAGTTTCCAATTGCCGTTCTTCCACAGCGCGCCTTCGCCATGGCCGATACGCTTGCCGCGGAACTCGTTGCCGGCCTCAATCACTCGCTCATCGGCGGTGAGCATGAGCGGGGCTTCGCCTCGGGCCTCGCGCACGGGATTCAACGCGTCAAGAATCGCGTCGGCGGTCTCGCGCGTGCGGTCCAGGGGAGACGAATACACCGCGGAAATCGTATTGGTCTGAGGGCTATTGGCCAGATAGGCGGCGGTGGCCTGTGCCATACGCCGGCCAAGATCGGAGAGATGGAAGTCGGGCAGCCGCTCGTAGAGCAGATGGTCAGGGTTGTAGACCTTGCCGTGGCGAACGAAGTGGATGGTGGTTGCGCTCATGAGCCGCCTTTCTTTTTATTCCTACGGGCATCTTGCGATGTTCGCCGAAGAACATGAGAACGTTGTCTTAATATCTCCAATCTACCGCGTGTCGCGCCCTAACCAACGATTAGAGTATCCGTGACGCAAATATGCGAATAGGGAAATCCAACGCAAACTTTGCGCGACCATGGACAACACATCATTCGATGAGGGCTTCGCCGGCAACGCCACGTCAGCGGGGAACATCCAATCGGGAGCGGAAAGGAGCGTAGTGCTGTTATGTCCAACAACCTGTCCAACTCGAACACCATTATGGCTGGCATCAAGGAAGTGGGTCACAAAGTTTTTGGTGGGTATGCGGAGTTGCTGCGCATACCTCATACCGCTCGTTATTCCATCGGTTCGGTGATTGCCTGCATGCCGTTCCCGATGGTGGGCATGACCATCACCATTTCCGTGCAGCATTACTACGGCAACTACTCGCTGGCAGGTATGCTCACCGCCATTCAGGCGATTGCACTGGCCGTGGCCACGCCGCTGCTCGGCAAGCTGACCGACAAGTTCGGCCAGCGGCAGGTTTCGATTCCAACGATTCTGGTGTGGATTGTCGCCGCCGTCGCGCTGACCACATCCATCACCAATCGTGCGCCGGAATGGGTGCTGTACTGTTTGACGCCGTTCCTGGCAGCTATTCCGCCGTGGGGCGCGATGAGCCGCGCGCGCTGGACCAAAATCCTGAAGGGCGATCAGGAGCGTACCAACCGTGCGCTCTCCCTGTGCGGCGTGCTGGACGAATGCATGTGGGTAATCGGCAATCCACTGGCTTCCACACTGGCCGTGATCTCCGGTCTGCTGGCATTCTCGTTCACCGGCATGTGCGTGGTGGTGGGCGCGCTGATGTTCTTGACCGAGCTGACCACTGAGCCACCGTCACAGACTCAGCTGGCCCGCGCTGAGGGCATTTCCCGCAAGGAATACCGTGAGCGCGAGGCGGCTCGAGCCGAAGCGTTGAAGGTGGAGACCGCAGCCGAGGAGACTCGCCGCCGTCTTGAGCGCGAAGGCGTGACCGATGAGGCCACGATTAACGCCGCCATTGAGCAGGCGGTCGCCGATGCGCGTTCCGGCAAGAAGGCGTCCATCTGGGGACCGGGTCTGATTGCGGTATGCGTCACCTGGTTCGGCTTGGGCGCGTTCCAGTCGGCTACAGGCATCTCGATCATCGCATTCGCCACCGAGTCGAATATGAAGCAGTACACGGGCTTTGTATTCGCCTGCTTCTCCATCAGCTCGTTGATGGGCGCCTTGGTGTACGGCGCGAAGAACTGGTCGATTGCCCTGTGGAAGCGCTTCTACTTCTGCCTGGCCGTGGTGAACATCGGCATCAGCACGTTCCTGTTCGCCAAGCATCTGTGGGTGATTATGATCATCTACCTGATCATCGGCGTGTGCCAGGCTCCGACGTGGATTAACGGCAACCAGCTCATGCTGCACTTGGTGCCGCCTTCCCGCCTGACCGAAGGCATGGCGTGGATGGGTGCGATGAATTCTATCGGCTCCTCCGCCGGTTCGGCGATTGCCGGCCAGTTCATCGACCGCATGGGCTCGCATGGCGGCTTCATGGTGGTGACCACTTTGGCACTGGTCTCGCTGGTGATTGCGCTGATTGGCTTCAAGCAGATCAAGGGCTCCACCGAGCAGCCGACCTTGACTGAAGTGAGTGTGTGAGACAAAAGCTAAGCCCCCTCTGACGAGGGGGCTTATACGTCAAAACGCTACTTCGGCCAGCCTTTGGGCGTGTGTTCCAGGGACCAGATGCCGAGCTTGTGGGAGAAGCTGTTCTGCCACTTGGCTTCAAGCTCCTCGGCATTCAGTCGATTTTCAGCGGACTTCAGACGGTTCATCGCATTGGTGTGCGTATCGTCGAGCAGCCACTTGCGAATCAAGAAGTTCCAGATCATTACCACGGCAGTGGCCACCAGCTTGCCGATATTGGTGCGCAACAGATATTCGGCATGCTGCGATACATAGGCATCATGGTTCATGCCATAAGTGGAAATCCAGATAATCGCGTCATTCATGAACAGACCGACTACAGCGCCCGCCACGAAGATAAGAATCTCCATCCAGCGCGCCATGTCATCACGATGCTTGAATACGAATTTCATGCTCGCCAGATAGTTGAAAATCAGCGAGATGATGAAAGAGACGGTGGCAGCCAGCACGTTGTGCATGTGGAATATGCCAACCAATAGGTTGAGAATACCCCAGTCGATAACAAAGGCGATGACGCCCACAATGCCGAACTTCATCAGTTGTTCAATCAGTTTTCTCACAAGGGTATTCAACACTATTGGGCTGACTGCGGAACATATATTGGCTGGAAAGGCCAATAATCTCCCCAAATTGGCCTTGCCCCGGTCCGTTCTGCAAGCAGCTTCCTACATCCGCATGCCATGTTCAACAGCAACCGCTGAGGCTAGACTGGAAGCGAACCGAATCAAGGAGGAATTATGCCCGTTATTCACACTCATGTGTCCGTGCACGCTCGGCATTCCCGAGGACCGCACCTACATCCGTTACACCGCCACCACCGACTGGGGCTGGAATGGTGGCAACTTCTAGTTGCCACCATTCCCCTCGCAGCATAGCTGCTCGCATCGCCTACGGAAAGCCCGGTGGGCTTTCCGTTTAACGGCTCAGGGTAGCAACTTCTAGTTTGCGTATGCTGGCTCCCCTCAGTCAGCTTCGCTGACAGCTCCCCTCAAAGAGGGAAGCTCAGATGTAGAAAGCCCGCCGGTGGCGGGCTTTCTACGTTTCAAGGGGCTGATTTCCAACATTCAGAAGCTCTACTAGCGTTTCAAGGGGCTTTTAAAACAAGAAAACCGGAGTATAAACATTGCAATTTCAATGGTCATACTCCGGATTTCGCAATCGAAGAGCCCCTCGAAACGCAGATAGACCTCCGGAAAACCGAAAATCCGCCCCTCAAAAGCGAGTTACCTCACCTCATGCCTGTCATCACACGATCTTGGGCATGGGGGTGGTGAGGCTGGTGGTCAGGTTGACGTGGACCAGACCGGCACCGGCATGCACCTCAACCTTCTTCAGGGTCACGGTGCGCTCTTCTTCGGGGGCACGGTCGTTGTCGGTCATGGTCGCCGGGGACTTGACCGCCACGAACGCCAGATCGTCCAGCGAGATGCCTGCGCTCTGGCACAGTTCCATGGCCTCGGACACGGACTCGGTGAAGCCCGGCTTGTAAATCACGCGCTCGGCCGGTACGCCGTAGGCGTTCTCGGCCACCCACTTGGCGTTCTCGGTCAGGGCCATGCCCTTGTGCGAGTGCGGTTCGGCCGGCATGGAGCCGTTCTGCAACGCGTCGACGAAACCGTCAAGCTGCGGGGCCAGCGCCTCGCCGCCGTCGCGGAACAGGTTGCCGATGATCGGCGTGCGGAAGCCCAGCTCGTCGGCGGTGGCCTTCAGGGACGGAACCTGATCGTCCTCGCCTTCCCACAGGTTGATGAGCGGGAAGGTCGGAATGTCCAGGTTCTCCAGGCGCTGCACGTGGAACGGGTAGCGCCAGGCCAGCTCGGGATCGTCGCGCCAGGTGGAGGCACGGGTCACCACGATGGCGGCGGACGGCCACTGCGCGCCGTATTCGCGGCAGGCGATGTCCAGCCACTTCTGGGCGCCGGCGTCGGTGCCGTAACCGGCCTCGACGATGACCACGTCATGCAGGGCGCAGGCCATTTCCACGGAGACCAGCGTCGGAATGCCGATGGACACGTTGGCGAACGGGCCACCGTGCACGTAGACCGGGGAGCCGTTTACGGTCTCGGTCTTGGCCGGCTTGACCGCGTCGGCCAGAATGCCAGTGATACGCCACAGGTCCACGAATTCGCCGAAGGTCACGGCCTTGCCGTCCTTGGTGCCGGCGATCATCTTGGACACGCGCTCGGAAATCTCGTCCATCGAGCGGGAGAGCACCACAATCTGCATGAGCTCGCAGGTCGGCGTGAGCACGACCTTCTCCGGCACGTTGCCCTTGCCGTAGTCCACGGCGGTGGAGCGCAGGGAGCGGCTCGGCACCTCGGAGACACGCGGCACGAGAATCGTGTCGAGCTTGCCGTCATCGATGGCCTTCTCGGCGAAGGAGACGAGCAGGTTCTGGGCCGCCTCGATGGCGCCCATTTCGCCGCACAGACCCCAGTCGATGAGCTCGGGGTGGGTCAGGGAAGCCTTGCCGCCGCCGGAGGCACCGCCCTTGGAACCGGCTGCGGTGATGCCCATGCTCGGCTGACGCAGCACGGCGGTCGCATCAATGCCGCGTTTGTTCAGGGCGTCGATCAGGGCGATGGTCGTGGTGGTCTTGCCTTCTCCGCGCGATGCCTTGAGCGGCGTATCGGCGGTGACGAGCACCACCTTGCCGTGCTTGCGCGGGGCGTCAGGGTTCTCGGCCAGGTACTTCATGTAGCCGAATGCGTCGATCTTCTGGACCAGACCGTACTGGCTGGTGAAGTCTTCGATGGTGGTCATATAAAGCCTTTCTGTGTTGATGATGGTGGGGCGGGGTGGTGGGGCGGCTGCCGCCGCCTCTTCGCCTAAAAACAGCCCACTGGGCTGTTTTCTTAACGGCTTAGCCCCCTCAGTCCGCTTCGCGGTCAGCTCCCCTCAGGGAGGGGAGCTCAATACGGACTAAAAGTCGGACATGTGGAAGCCGTTCTTCATTTCCATGCTGCGAGTGTACAGCACGGAGTCAAGCAGCTTTTCGGTTTCCTCCTTGAGCTGGTCGGCCATGGTCTGGTTGGCGGCGGCGAGAATCTCGCGCACCTCGGGGTTACGCAGCGCGGCGATGGTCTCGTCCGGGGTCATCGGCTGCACATCGCCATCCACGTTGTCGGCCTCAAATTCCTCTTCAGCGGCGGACTGCGCGGCTTCCTCGGCGGCCGTCAAGCCCAGACGGGCGATCTGCTCGTCGGTGGCGGCGACCAAGCGGTGGCCCATCGCACCGGTCTTCTCCTGGTAGCGCTCAACGGCGTTGGACGTGGAGCGGAAGGCGCCATCGCACAGGGCGGCGATGATGCGGTTGGCCCAGTAGAAGTTCTCGGACGTCACGCGGGTGGTGGTGTCCTCAAGGTAGGCGGGCGTGGTGTCCACGTTCGGGAAGAACGGTACCAGCGTGTTGAACGGGTTGGAGCCGTATGCCATCCACTGGATGGCGCGGGAGGCCTGCGGGCGGTACGGGCGGATCTGCATCACCGCGAGCTGGCTCTGGCGGTTGATGCCGATCGTGCGGTACATGTGGCGGGTGCGCTCATCGCCCAGCTGGCCGTACGGATCGAACGGGGTGCCCTGGTAGTGGGAGCTCAGCACGTACTTGATATCCTCGATGGTCACCTTGCGCTCAGGCTGACGGGCCCACGGGATGTCGTCGGAGGTGGGCTTGTGGTCGGCGTCCGGGCCGTCCCACACCTCGTCGTACGGGTTGAGGAAGCGCTGCATGTACCAGGCGCGCGGGGTGTTGTACACGTGGTCGGAGTCGGAGTGGGAGCCGAAGGCATCGCGCGGGTTGAACGGGGTAGTGTTCTCCACCGCGAGGTCCAAATGGTTGGTTTCGATGAATTCGGCAAGGTCTTCGGAACACATGTGCGCTTCCTGGTCACCCAGAGCGTCCTCAAGGTCGAATTCGTCGATACCGAGCTGGTTCGGCATGGTCACGTAGGCCTCGTCCGGCACGCGCTTGGCAATCCAGTGATGGCCGCCCACAGTTTCCAGCCACCAGATTTCGTTGGAGTCGGAGAAGGCGACGCCGTTCATCTCGTAGGTGCCGAATTCCTCAAGCAGCGCGCCGAGGCGCTGGACGCCCTCGCGTGCGGTCTTGACATACGGCAGCACGATGGTCAGGAAGTCCTCTTCGCCGATGCCGCCGGGCACCTCGGGCTCATCGCCCTTGGCCGGCGTGTATTCCACGAACGGGTCGGCGCCGAGCACGCGCTCGTTGGTGGTCAGGGTTTCGGTGGCGCTCATCGCCACGTTCGCCTCGTTGACGCCGGCCTCGCCCCAAATACCTTCCTTGAGGTCCGCGTTCGGCACGGCGGTGTACTGCAGCGGGTCGTCCGGCAGGGTGATGGTTAGGTGGGAGATCACCGACTTGTATTCGCGCGGCTGTTCCTCCGGCTTCACGACGATGAAGCGCTTCGGGTTGAACTCGCCGTTCGCGGAATCCTCGTTGCGGGCGATGATGGTCGAGCCGTCATAGCTCGCGTCTTTGCCTACCAGAATCGTGGTGCAGGCCATAGTGTGATGGTGTCCTTTCTTTGTTGTAGTCACGCTCCCACTGGCGGGAGCTGGACGACGAAGTCGGACTGAAGGTGGTTTTGTACTGACCCACCCCCAGTCAGTGATGCTGACAGCCCCCGCCTGCGGGGGCTCATGTGGCTCACGCCTTGCCGGTCAGGAAGATGCCGTCGGTGTCGGGCACTTCACCGCTGTTGCGCAGCGCGTGCAACAGCTCGTTGAGCCAGAAGCCCTGATTCAAGCCGGGCAACGGCTTCTTGGTGGCCCACACCTGCAGGTAGTACTCATGATCCTTGTCCGGCGGCTGCGGACCGTTGTACCGCATGATCACCGCCGGGTCAGTGCTGCGGCCCAAGAACTTGGAGGCCGAGGAGTTGCGCCCCTGCACAGTCTCGGGAATCATGGCCGGCAGCTGACGGGAGAAGTCCGGCGGGATGGCCAACGCATGCGAATCATTGAAGTCGTACATCAGCGCATCAATCGGCAGATTGGCCACGGACCAGTGAATCCACTCGAAGCCGCAGACCGGAATCGAATCCGGGTCCACGAACTCCCAGTGCAGGTAGCGGGCCTCGGGATCCACATCATCGATGTAGAACGGGAAGGAGACGACCGGCACGCCGCCGTTGAAGCACTCGGGCGCGGAGGCCTTGGCAAAATCGTCCGGAATGACGGTGAAATCGGCGGAAATCTTCATACGTCCCAGTATCGCTCATATGTGTGACGTACTGGGGGCTGTGCGTTACGGGGTCTCTCCCCCAGTCTCGCTGCGCTCGACAGCCCCCTCACTCGAATACCAGTAGCGGGTTGCCGTTGCCGGCTAGGCGCTTGCGGGCGTGGGCCACTTCGTCCAGACGGGTCACGGCACCGGACCGGTTCAATCGCACCGACAATTCGGTGATCGACGAGCGGTTCTCCAGGTTGATGAGGCCCACCGAATCCTCCGCATTGTTCTGCAGCACCGCCACATCTCGGTAGATGGAAGCGATGGAGTTCAGCGCACGATCCAATACGTCGCGCGTACGGCGGGTGACCAAACGCTTCACATCGTCTTTCTTGGCAATCTGGTTGAATGCGCCACGCAGTTTCGGCGGGATGCGGTCGCTCGGTGCCAGTCCGTTGATGCGGCGGAATTCCGCTTCCTGGCCGGCGGTGATGCGGTTCGCGTCCGCCTCGGCCTGGGCCTTGGCATTGTCGATAAGATTGCCGGCCAACAACACTGCATCCGAGGCACGGGCCAGATTCAGCACACCGACCACAAGTTCATCGCGGTCGGACATAACCCGTTCGTCGGTGGCGTACAACTTGGCGATGCCGATATGGCCTTCGGCGAGTCGGGCCGCACGCTGCGCCACTTTTGGCTCGACATTGGTGGTGGAGGTCAGGAATCCGGCCACCGCCTGGGTGGAGGGCACGGCGAGGTTCACGATGCGTGTGCGCGAGCGGATGGTGGGCAGCACGTCCTGGGCGCTGGGCGCGCACAGTAGCCAGATGCAATGCTCGGCCGGCTCCTCAATCTCTTTCAAGAGCACGTTGGTGGTGCGCTCAAGCATGCGATCCACGTCTTCGATGATGATGATGCGCCACGGCGCGGTGGCGGGCATCTGCTCGGAGGTAGTGATGATCTCACGCACCTGATCGATACCAATAGTCACCTTGTTCGTGGTCAGCACCGTGACATCCGGATGCGTGCCGGCAAGCACCTGCTGGGTGACGCGCGTGGGCTCAGCGCTCATGCCGTGATCCGGGCTTTCCAGCGCCGCCGCGAATGCTCGGGCCATGTTGGAACGGCCCGATCCGGGAGGTCCACAGATCAGCCACGACTGGGTGATCTGGCTCGGGTCGCCCTGCGCGATACGACTGAGCATGTCGATTACCGGCTTTTGGCCGACTAGTGAATCCCATACGCTCATGCGAGCTCCTTGATGTCGGATTCGATGGCAGCCCATACCGCTTCAATGCTCTGGCTCGCATCGATAACGCGGAAACGATTCGGCTCGGCGGCGGCCAAGTCCAAGAAGGCCTGGCGGGTGCGGGACTGGAAGTCATCACCGGCCGATTCCATACGGTCTTCCGCGTGTTCGAGGCGATGGTGGGACAGGGCTGGGTCCATATCCAGCAAATACGTGCGGTCGGGCAGCAGGTTGTTGGTGGCCCACATGCTTAAGGATCGAATCTCTTCTGGCGTGAGTTCGCGGCCACCGGCCTGATAGGCCAAGGAAGAGTCTAAATAGCGGTCGGTGATCACCACTTCACCGCGCTCCAATGCCGGGCGGATGGTTTCGGCAACGTGCTGGGCTCGGTCTGCAGCGAATAGCAGCGCCTCGGCGCGCGGTGCGATGTCGACTGCGCCCCCATCCACACCGTGCAACAGCAGTTGGCGAATGGCCTTGCCTAACGCAGTGCCTCCCGGCTCACGGGTAACGACCACGGTACGCCCCTGAGCCTCAAGATACGCATGCAGCCGCTCGACTTGCGTGGTCTTGCCCACGCCATCGACACCTTCAAACGAAACAAACAGACCGCTCATGCTATTGACCTTAGCGTTAGGCGCAGAGTTGCGCCCAACAGGCAGTTAAACCAGCTCTACCTCCGTTTCAAGGGGCTGATTTGGTCTTTTCTGAAGGTCTACTTCCGTTTCGAGGGGCTGTTGCCCAAGTAGACAACGTTCCAAAACGGCGGAATGACGTTGGCGCGGAGCCGTTCATACTCGTGGTTCAGCAGATGACCAGCCCCTTGAAACGCAAGTAGATATTCTCAAAACGAGAAATCAGCCCCTTGAAACGCAAGTAGAGCAATAATTCCGCTCAGCCACGCTTGGGAATTACGGCGGGGCGCTCGTAGCCCTCGTTGGCGGTCAGCCAGTCGACGTCCTTTTTCACAGTGGCGGGGGTGGAACCGAGTTTTTCGGCGATGCGCTGGTTGGACCAGCCCTTGTTCGCCAACTTCTTGACTTCGGCACGGCGTTCGGCGCGCTTGGCCTCCTGCGCCGAAACCGCAGCCGAGGTACCGCCCTTCTTGCCCTTGCCGGCAACGGCCTTGGCGCCACCAGCACGCCCAGCACCGCGACGGCCACGGGTGGAGGGACCAGCCGCACGCTTTTCGGCGAGCAGTCGGAAGGCGTCATCAGGGGTGATGGATTCAGGCGTGTACTGACGCGGCACCGTGCGGTTGGTCTCGCCATCGGTGATGTACGCGCCGAAACGGCCGTCCTTGATGGTCACGTTCTTGCCGGTGTTCGGGTCCTTGCCCAAATCACGCAGCGGCGGCTTGGCGGCACCACGGCCACGCCCGCGGCCGTACTTGGGCTGCGAGAACAGTTCTTTGGCCTTGTCGATATCGACCGTGAAGATCTCGTCTTCCGAGGCCAGCGAGCGGGTCTCCGACTTGCCGTCGGCACCCGTCTTGGTCAGGTAGGGGCCGTAGCGACCGTTGTTGGCGGCCACCGTGCATTCGGATACCTCGCCGGTTTCGGCGTTGGTTTCCTCGTATGTGCCCACTTCGCGCGGCAGGCTCAGCAGCTTTAGCGCGTCTTCCAGCGACAGCGATTCAGGGCTCATCGTCTTGAACAACGAGGCCATCTTCGGGCGCGACGCGGCGGCGGCCGCGGCCTTCTTCGAACCCTTCTTGGCCGCAGAAGCACCAGCAGTATCGCCAGCAGCGCCAGCCGAAGCCTCAGCCGGCGGCACCAACGCCACATACGGGCCGAAACGCCCATTGCGCACCTCGACGGTACCGCCGGATACCGGATCAACGCCCAGCTCGCGCGGTCCACCGGAGTGGTTGTCGATCAAATCGCGGGCCACGGCCACCGTCAGCTCATCCGGCGCGATGGTGTCCGGCAGAGACGCGCGCTTCGGGTTGCCTTCGGCGTCCAGATGCTCCATGTCTTCCAGATACGGGCCGTAACGGCCGACGCGCACGTGCAGGCCGTCGCCGATGTCGATGGTGTTGATGGCGCGCGCGTCGATCTCGCCGAGCTGCGCGACCTGCTGTTGCAGGCCTTCGTGCGCCTCGTCGGCGTTGCGGGCGGCGCCCTCGCCGGAACCGAAGTAGAAGTGGGTGAGCCAGTCGCGGCCGGATTCCTCGCCGTGGGCGATGCGGTCAAGGCCGTTTTCCATCTCGGCGGTGAACTGGTAGTCGACCAGCTTGGGGAAGTTCGTCTCGAGCAACTTGGTCACGGAGAAGGCGAGCCAGCTGGGGATCAGCGCACGGCCACGCTCGTATACGTAACCGCGATCCATGATTGTGGAGATAATGCTCGCGTAAGTGGACGGGCGACCGATCTCCTTGGCTTCCAGCGTCTTGACCAGCGTGGCCTCGGTGTAGCGGGCCGGCGGCTGGGTTTCATGGCCGTCCGGTTCGATGTCGCTTGCCTCGACCTGCTGGCCGACGCTCATCGGCGGCAGGGAGGTGTTGGATTCGGAGGCGTCACCCCTGACGGCCTTGGCGTCCGTCTTGCCGGCGGCAGCAGCCTGGTCCGAGCCAGCCCCAGCGCCGGGAGCGGCGGCCTTGGGCTTGCGCCCCTCCCCCGTGGCCTTCATAAAGCCGGGGAATTCGATGACGGTGCCGGACGCCTGGAACACGGCCTCGCCCTCGGTGGGGCCGGCCGGCGCAGACAGGCGCACGGTGGCGGTGGAACCGGTGGCGTCAGCCATCTGGCAGGCAAGCGTGCGCTGCCAGATCAGCGTGTATAGGCGCAGCTGGTCGCCGGGAAGTTTGGAAGCCAGCTCGTCCGGGTCGTGGAAGCGCGAGCCCGCCGGGCGAATACACTCGTGGGCTTCCTGCGCGCCAGCGGTTTTGGTGGCGTACTGCTTGGGCTCGGCGGAGAGGAACTTGTCGCCGAAATGGTAGGAGACGGCGTTGCGGGCGGCGGTGATGCCCTCCTGCGACAGCGTCACCGAATCGGTTCGCATATAGGTGATGTAGCCGTTCTCGTACAGGCTTTGGGCCGCGCGCATCACGGCGCGAGCACCCATGCCGAGGCGATTGCCGGCGGTCTGCTGCAGGGTCGAGGTGGTGAACGGCGGCTGCGGGCGGCGGCGGTACGGCTTGGTTTCCATCGACATCACAGTGAAATCGGCGGTCTTCAGCGCCGAAGCCACGGCGGTGGCACCAGCCTCATCAAGCTGGCGAACGTTCGCCGCGAACCCGTCCGGGGTCAGCTGGCCGTCGGCACCGAAATCCTTGGAGCCGGCGAGTCGCTTGCCGCCGAGCGCGATCATGCGGGCGGAGAATTCGGCACGCTCCCCCAGCGCGTCAGGCGCGGACAGCGTGGCGACGATATCCCAGTACGGCGCGCGCTTGAACGCCATGCGTTCGCACTCGCGTTCCACGATCAGGCGGGTGGCCACGGACTGCACGCGGCCGGCGGACAGGCCCGGGCCCACCTTGCGCCACAGCACCGGCGACAGCTCATAGCCGTACAGACGGTCGAGGATGCGGCGGGTCTCCTGTGCGTCGACCATATTGCCATCCACATCGCGCGTGTTGTTCAGGGAGGCGTTGATGGCGTTCTTGGTGATCTCGTGGAACACCATGCGCTTGACCGGCACCTCGGGTTTCAAGGTCTGCACCAAGTGCCACGCGATGGCCTCGCCCTCGCGATCCTCATCAGTCGCCAGATAGAGTTCATCGGCGTTCTTCAGGGCCGATTTGAGTTCGCTGACCGTACGCTTCTTGTCGCCGTCGACAATGTAATACGGCTTGAACCCGTCGTTGACGTCCACGCCGAACTTGCCGAACTTGGCCTTGTCTGCCGCGGGCACCTGGCTGGGCTGCGCGAGGTCTCGGATATGGCCGACCGACGCCATGACGGTGTACCCCTTGCCCAGGTAGTCACCGATCTTGTGGGCCTTGGTCGGAGACTCCACAATCACCAGTTTGGTAGCCATACCCACTCCTTATGTATTGCGCGAAACACACGACGTTTCTGGCGTCATAATACTCATGAATCATGTCCAACTGCCAAATTCCGCCGTTGTGCCGGGCAAATTCGGCCGTTCGCACCCCATGTTTTACCGTTTGGGCGGTGCCGGCGGAGCGCCGATCAGACCCAGCCGGCTTAAGGGCGCTGCAGTGATCTGACGCAGGGCCAGCAACAGTCCGAATGCGAGCATGGCCACACCCGCAATGCCCACAACAGCGCTGACATTCGCCCCCTGAACCGCCCAGCTGGCGCTGACATTGAGCCCCGGCACCACCTGCCAGATCACATAACCGCTGTAGGCGAGCAACAGCAGGCCCCCGGTAATCAGCACGCTGCCGACGATTTGCACGCTCACTGAGGAGACGCGGCGACCCGGCTCGTCCATGCCGGACTTGCGCGTAACTGCCAGAGCGAGCAGGGCCAATCCCGCCACCAGCAGGATGGACATCGCCACATCCGAAGGGCGATGCCATTGTCCGTATATCACGGAGACACCGACGGTCACCGCCCAAACCACGCCGATGACGCCCGCCAAAGCTCGAACCGCACGAGGCACGGTAAGCAGCAGAATCACCGCACAGGCTGCGGCCAGCATCGTGTGACCGGAAGGCGCGGAATTAGCGGCAGGAGATTCAGTGTTGATGATGAACGGACGCGGCAACAGACCCTTGATACGGGTGACGGCCAAGCAGACCACGGCGAACACGGCGATTTGCCCGGCCAACCACCAGCGGCGTCGAATCAGCGCCGTAATAATGCCGATTGCGGCAATTGTGCAGCTGACAGCGATAACCAGCCAGGATTGTGCGACGGCGTTCATCACGCCGGTGGCCCAGGACGGTACATCGTTGTGCAGGTTTTTCCAGACCAGTTCGTCGTACGATTGTCCGTTTTCGGTAAACACGCACCCCCACCACACGCCGAAGCCGATAGCGATCAGGAGCAGACCGAATACCACGCACAGTACGCGGCTGGAGATTCGCGGGCGCACGGTAAGCGGGTCAAGCCGGGCCAAGCCGCGGTCGATATCAGATGCCCCATCCGCATCGTCCATGTCCAGCGGCCTGAAATCCCGTAAGGAGCCTGATGTGGATGCCGATGCATCTGAACCGGAGACCGGGCCGAGCGCAGCCAATGGGTCAACAACGTTCGACGACGAGTCAGGCTGTGCTGCGCCTGAGCCGACCAGATTGACCGCCGCATGCGGGTCGCGAATTCTAGGGGTCTGTGCGTCATTCATACGTTCGACTGTACGGCCGCGCCCCGGACAGGGGACCACGCTAGTGCCAGCTCACAGCCAAATCCGCACATAAAGAAAACCTCCACACACCCGTCAGAGGCCACTTACCCTTGCTGCATTCCTGCCCTGGGGGAGTTGGGTGACATAGCGCCGCGTGGAGGCTGGGGATAAGTCTATGGAGACGTATGGACCAGCGCAGCGACACGAAACGTGCGCGCCGGGTCGCACGGCAGACCAACCAGCGCATTCAGGCAATATTCATGCAACATCAAGAAGCGTGCCCAATTGTAAGAATTCCGGAAAAATACCGGCATAAATGCGTGTGGTTACGCTCACGTCAAACGATTGTTCAAGGCCAACAGTTACGGTGGACACCATGGCTTCTTATACTCGTCGTGCACATTCGGGAGGCAATGGCCCCGCTCTGAGGCAACCGCGCACCGCGCAAAGCAGAGCCGGCCACTCCGCACAGGAGGGCCCCTATACGCCCCAGGAGAGCCGTTCCCGCCACGCAAGCCACAAGGCTTCCAATAGCCATCGAGCCCCGAACAGGAAGAAAAAGAACACAGGAAAAGGCAAACACCGTGTACTGAAATGGGTGCTGGGCATCTTCTTCTCCCTGATTGGACTGGGCTTGCTGGCCGGTATCGCAGTATTCGCATACCTGTACACCACCACCGAGGTCCCGCAACCCGAAAAGTTCGCGTTGGCCGAGAAAACCACCGTGTATTACGCGGACGGCACCACCGCGATCGGCTCCTACGCGGAGCAGAATCGTGAAATCATCTCTTGCGAGGGGCTGCCGGACTACATCGGCAACGCGATTGTGGCGTCCGAAAACCGTACGTTCTACACGGATAAAGGCCTTGATCTGAAGGGCATCGCCCGCGCATTCATTAATAATGTGACCAAGGGCACGCGCCAAGGTGGTTCCACCATCACTCAGCAGTATGCCGAGCGGTATTACATGGGCGAAACCACATCCTATGTGGGCAAGGCACGCGAGGCCATCATGGCCATCAAAATCGCGCAGACCGAATCCAAGGACGAGGTGCTGTGCAATTACATGAACACCATCTATCTGGGCCGCAACTCCTACGGTATCCAGGCAGCGGCCAAGGCATACTTCAATAAGGACGCCAAGGATCTGACGCTGTCTGAGGCGGCGATGATCGCCGGCATTATTCCGTCACCGTCCACGTGGGATCCGGCCGATAACGCCGATATGGCCAAATCGCGCTTCAAGCGTGTGCTGAACATCATGCAGGAGGATGGTTACATCACTGCCAAGCAGCACACTGATGCCAAGTTCCCGCAGACCGCCGCGGTGGCGCAGCAGAACGAATACGCGGGGCCGAACGGTTATCTGTTGGATATGGTGCGCCGTGAGCTGGTGCAGTCCAAGGCCTTTACCAAAGAAGATTTGGATACTGGCGGATACAAGATCATCACCACCATCGACAAGAGCAAGCAGGATCTTATGCAGTCCATCGGCGACACCCGTCTGGACGACATGCCTGAATCCCTGCAAATCGGCGGCATAGCGCTGGACCCGAAGACCGGTGAAGTATTGTCCGTATACGCCGGTTCAGATTATCTGTCCAAGCAGCTCAACAATGCCGATCAGGCCGTATTCGAACCGGGTTCGACTATGAAGCCGTTCGCTTTGCTGGGGGCCGCGCAATCCGGCGTCAGCTTCGATACGTTGTTCAACGGCAATTCCCACCAGCACTTCACCGGCTTGGATCAAGAGGTGAACAACGCTCTGGAGAACAACTGGGGCAACATCAATCTGTATCAGGCCACCGCCAACTCGGTGAACACGGTGTTCATGAACGTCAATGAGCATCTGACGCCGAAGCGCACGGCCGCAATCGCCCATGAAGCGGGCATTCAGGGCGATATCGATGAAAACTCCATGTACAACGTGCTGGGCATCAACGCCCTGACCGTGTGGGATTTGGCGCAAGGCCATTCGACCATCGCCAACAATGGCGTGAAGAACACCTTGCACATGGTGTCCAAAGTGCTTGATTCCAACAATAGGGACATGTACAACGCGCCCAGCAACGGCACCAAGGTGTTCGATGCCAACGACTGCGCTTTGGTACAGAAGGCCATGCAGGGCACCACCACGTACGGTACGGCGGCCGGCACATCCAGCATGTTGGGCCGACCCGTCGCCGGCAAGTCCGGTACCGCCAACGACGAAATGGCTTCGTCGTTCGTGGGATACACCCCCAGCATGATGAATGTGTGGGCTATCTGGAACCCGGACGATAAGGGCAATCCGCAAGTGGTGCCAGCCTTCTCCGGATACGGCGTCTCTTCCACTGGATACCCCGCCCACCTGTTCCAGGAGTTCATGGCTCAGGCCTTGCAAGGCACCGAGGTGGAGCAGTTCCCGACCGCTAAAGACAACGGCAAGATCGGCGGCTCCGACGGCACTTGGGGCTTGAGCAAGGGACAGAGCAACGGCCTGTCCAACAACACCAACAAGCAGTCCACCGAAGACGCGCAGAAGCAGGCTGAGCAGGACGCACAGCAGAAGGCGGCCGAAGAGGAAGCCAAGAAGCAACAGCAGGCTCAGGAGTTCGCCCAGCAGTGCCTCGCCAATCCGAGCTATTCCACCGAGTGCCCGAATTATCCCGACACCACTACCGGCGGAGATGGCAACGCCGGCAACAATACCGGCGGTGACAACGGGAACAATACCGGCAACGATAATGGTAATTCGGAGGCACCGGCGGGAACACCGGCACCAACGGCGTCACCCAGTAGTAAGTAAAACACAGACAACAAGGCTCCCCCTGATGCAATCAGAGGGAGCCTTGTTTTTTCTCTGTTAGCGCTCAGCGCTTGCGCTGGGAACGGTTGATGGCGGAGATAATCGACTTCAGGGCGCTGGTGGTAATCGACGAATCGATGCCGACGCCCCACACGATCTGCGCGTCATCGGCCTCGCCGACCTGGCATTCCACGTACGAGGCGGCCATGGCGTCGGTGCCGACGGACATGGTGTGCTCCGCGTAATCCATAATCGAGGCGTCAACGCCAAAGTTGGAAATGGCGTTGAGGAAAGCGGCGATCGGACCGTTGCCGATGCCGGAGACCTCGCGCTCCACGGGCGCATCGACCCCGACGTTCACGCCGCGGTCGAGCAGACGAGCCTTGAGCACGGTGTCGGAGCCATCCTCACCGGAGCTGACGGCCACCTTGAGCAGCTTCAAGCGGCCCCACGGCACGAGCGAGGCGTCATGAGTATCGCCCACAACCACACCGGCGGCGGTCATGCCGGACTGTTCGACCGGCAGGTACTCGTCCTTGAACAGACGCCAGATATCCTCGTCCTTGACTTCCTTCTTGGTCGTGTCAGCGTAGTTCTGCACGATCTTGTCGAATTCGATCTGCAGACGCTTGGGCAGGTCAAGATTGTGGTTGGTCTTGAGCAGGTAGGCCATGCCGCCCTTGCCGGACTGCGAGTTGACGCGAATGATGGCTTCGTACGTACGGCCGATGTCCTTCGGGTCGATCGGCAGGTACGGCACAAGCCACACGAAGCTGTCGAGATCGGCGCCAGCACGCTCGGCGGCCACCTGACGAGCCTCGAGACCCTTCTTGATGGCGTCCTGATGCGAGCCGGAGAACGCAGTGAACACGAAGTTGCCGGCGTACGGGTGACGCTCGGAAATCTTGATCTGGTTGCAGTACTCAACCGTCTTGCGAATCTCGGGCACGTTGGACAGGTCAAGCTGCGGGTCGATGCCTTGGGTGAGCCAGTTGAGGCCCAGCGTGACCAAGTCGACGTTGCCGGTACGCTCGCCGTTGCCCAGCAGGCAGCCTTCCACGCGGTCGGCGCCGGCCAGCACGGCCAGCTCGGTGGCGGCCACGCCCATGCCTTCGTCGTTGTGCGGGTGGAGGGAGAGCACCACGGAGTCACGGTCGTCGAGGTGGGTGGAGACGTACTCCACTTCGTCGGCGAACACGTTCGGCGTGGTCATTTCCACGGTGGCGGGCAGGTTGATGATCATCGGGTGCTCGGGAGTCGGCTTGATAACACCGATCACGGCGTTGCACACCTCGACGGCGTACTCCGGCTCGGTGCCGGTGAAGGATTCCGGCGAGTACTCGTAGTACAGGTCGATGCCCTTGGCCTCGTTCTCGAGGTCCTTGCACAGTTCGGCGGCGTCGGTGGCGAGCTTCTTGATCTCCTCCTTGTTCTTGCGGAACACGACCTCGCGCTGCAACACAGACACGGAGTTGTAGAAGTGCACGATGGCGCGCTTGGCACCCTTGAGCGCCTCGTAAGTGCGGCGGATGAGGTGCTCGCGGCACTGGGTGAGTACCACGATGGTCACGTCGTCCGGAATCAGCTCACGCTCGATGAGCATACGGATGAAGTCGAAATCGGTCTCGGAAGCGGACGGGAAGCCCACCTCGATCTCCTTGAATCCCATGGAGACGAGCAGGTTCCAGAAACGCAGCTTGCGCTCGGAATCCATCGGGTTGACGAGGGCCTGATTGCCGTCGCGAAGATCGACGGAGCACCAGCGCGGCGCGCGCTGCAGTCGCTTGCCCGGCCACGTACGCTCCGGGTAATCAAACGGGATCTGCTTGTCGTAGGCGGCGTACTTGTTGTACGGCATACGACTCGGCTTCTGCGGATCGCCGAT
>QWCK01002950.1_pt1 | contig 19645 bp, 16 predicted proteins | sample 1972571 | NCBI WGS metagenome assembly QWCK01 (sample SAMN09866710, study PRJNA288562) | Human gut metagenome isolate term2_stool, whole genome shotgun sequencing... | isolation source: gut | host: Homo sapiens | place: USA: California
AGACGTAACAGGAAACATCGAACTAGAAGAAGGCGTAGAAATGGTAATGCCAGGAGACAACGCAAGATTCACAATCGAACTCATCACACCAATCGCAATCGAAAAGGGATTAAAGTTCGCTATCAGAGAAGGTGGCAGAACAGTTGGTGCAGGAGTTGTTACAGAAATCGTAGAATAATAAAATTTGCGGCCAAATTCGCGAAAAACGCTTGTTTCGAATTATTTGCTCGCTGCGGAGTACCATCTGTACACCTCACTCGCAAAAATTCTGTACTGCGCGTTTTTCATCGAATTTTTCTCGCAAATTTTGGTAGAGATGTTCTTACCAGAATATACAGAAGATAAACATGAAATAAGAAAGCAACCATTTAAATGTGGTTGCTTTTTTGGTGGGTAAAATTTTGAATTTAATAATTATCTATATAAATGAAATTAATTTTAAAATCGCTCTGCGTTGTAGGGGCGACTTTATGTGGCCCGAAAAATGCTGGTCGCATCTTGTATGCGTGAAGCATTTTTATTTGTATGACCACAAGATATTAAAATAGATGAATATATTTTGCATACGTGAATCTATAAGAACGTTGTAGCGGCGATCCTTGCAGCCTTGCCCAAGAGAGCGAGTGATAACGAAGTTCGATTGGTATGCAGGACTCACGCAACTTGTTGTTCAATCGTTCGACCGAAGGGAAAAACGATTGATTACAACAATCTGAGGAAAATGGTCGCCATAAAAAATTGGGGGTTCCATGCCCCCAATTTTTCTTTTGTTGGATGTGTTTTGTTTTGTTAGATGTATGTTTTGTGTTTTTAAAAATTTATGCGGATTAAAATCGAAAAATTATGTATTTAATTTTATGCCTTATATTTGTCCTTGCACTCATTTGTAAAATTTTATTTTATTTTAACATTTTTTTATTTTTCTTGTTTTATGTATTTTATCAAAGGGTATAATTTAATCAAGTGAAGTGTATATTATGTTTTATTCTATTATTATAATTTATGCGGCGCTTGAATTTATGATTATTCTAAAAAATCAAATTTATTTAAGGAGGTTCTCATATGAACTATTGGGTATTAATTGGCGTACTGCTAATAGTTTTAGGTTTTGTACTTAAACTTGACGTTGTAGCAGTTGTTCTTATATCCGGTTTGGTTACTGGCTTAATTGCTGGTATTCCATTTTTAGAAGTGCTGGATATAATTGGAAAGGGCTTTGTAAACAACAGATACATGTCACTTTTCTTCTTATCTTTACCTTTGATCGCTATTATGGAAAGGTATGGATTAAAGGATAGGGCGGCAGAAGCTATTCAAAAGTTGAAATCAGCTAGTGCTGGTGGCGTGGTTGGTCTTTATATTTTAATTAGATGGGCTGCAGCTGCTTTGTCACTCAGACTTGGTGGTCATGTTCAATTTGTTAGACCACTTATCCTACCTATGGCTGAAGGTGCTGCTACAAAGAAGGTTGATCTTTCAGAAAAGAGACTTGAGGAACTCAAAGGTTTAGCTGGTGCTGCAGAAAACTATGGAAACTTTTTTGGACAAAATATTTTCCCTGTAGCTTCTGGTGTACTTTTAATTCAAGGTACTCTTAACCAAGCTGGTTACGATGTTACAAATGGCGACATCGCAAAGTCTTCAATTTTAGCTGGCCTTGCTATGCTAATTCTAGCTCTCTTGCAATGCTATCTATTTGAAAGAAAATTAAGAAAGGACATGATGCGTAATGTTTAAATTTATATCTGCAAATTCTGTTATTATCGATGAAATCATCTACGTATTATGTGGATTGGTTTGTATTATGACCGGTGTTAGAGGTCTTAAGAACAAAAAGGCTCCTACTGGAACTTTTCTTTTCTGGACCCTACTTGGTCTTTTGTTCTGCACAGGCAAGCTTTTAATCAACAATCTTGAACACGGCGGAGCAATTGTTGGCGGACTGTTATTAGTCCTGGGAGCTTTAACTTTGACCAAGCAAGTTCAAGTTGGTGAATTTGAAAGCCAAAGTGAAGAACAAAAAGTAAATTATGGTAAAAGAGTAGGAAACAAAATTTTTATTCCTGCACTTTCTATTGGTATTATTGCCATGATCATGGCTCAATTCAAGAGCTTCAAGATTCCTGTAGGTGAAACTGAAGCTGGTCCAGTTTTCTTTGGATTCTCAGCTGCTCAAACACTTGGCTTCTCATCAATAATTGCAATTATTATTGCTCTTATTATTACAAAGGCTAAGTTCAAGGAAACCAAGGAAGACACGGCAAAGATGCTGATGACAATCGGCTCTTCATCACTTTTACCACAACTTCTAGGTGCTTTAGGAACAGTTTTTGCTGCTGCTGGAGTTGGAGAAGTTATCGGTTCTGGTGTTGCTGCAATTGTACCTCCTGAAGCAAAGGTTCTTGGCGTAATTGCCTACTGCTTGGGTATGGTTATCTTTACAATGATTATGGGTAATGCCTTTGCGGCCTTTACCGTTATTACACTTGGCGTTGGTATTCCATTTGTAATTGCAAATGGTGGAGACCCAGCTGTTATCGGTGCCCTAGGTATGACTTGCGGTTACTGCGGTACCCTTATGACACCTATGGCTGCAAACTTTAATATTGTTCCTGCAGCTATACTTGAAACAAAGAGCGAATATGCAATTATGAAGGCTCAAGCTCCAGTTGCTTTGGCACTTATAGTTGTTCACATTATATTAATGTTAGTATTTGGTTTTTAGACTGAAAAAGGAGTGATTTAATGAAAATTTTAGTAACAGGATTTGACCCATTTGGAGGCGAATCCATCAACCCTGCCATTGAATCTGTAAAAAAATTATCAGATGAAATCAAGGGAGCAGAAATTATCAAGCTAGAAATTCCAACAGTAATTGGAAAATCTGTTGATAAGATCAGACAAAAGATTGAGGAAGTAAAACCAGACGTAGTTTTATCAATCGGCCAAGCTGGTGGCAGACCAGACATTACAGTTGAAAGAGTTGGCATCAACTGCGACGACTGCAGGATCAAGGATAACGAAGGCAACCAACCAATTGATGAAAAAGTTGCTGCAGATGGTCCAGCCGCTTATTTCTCAACTCTGCCAATCAAGGCTATGGTTGAACACATCAAGGAAGGCAAAATCCCTGCAAGCGTTTCAAATACAGCAGGTACCTTTATCTGCAACCACGTTTTATACGGCGTTGCCCACATAGCTGCGACTGAATATCCAAAGATGAGAACTGGTTTTATCCACATTCCATTTTTGCCTGAACAAGTTACAGACAAAAAGAATATGCCATCAATGGCTTTAGATACAATTGTAAAAGCTCTTGAGCTTGCAATTGAAGCCATTGTTGAAAACGATTCAGATATCAAAGTTACCGGTGGCAAAACTCATTAGACAATGAGGAAAGAATTGGGAGTAGGGAGACCTACTCCTTTTTTATTGGGTGTTAATACAAGGGAAATTTCATAATGAGATATGAGAAATGGCCGATATAAAATCGACCTCTACAAGAATTTTTAAAAAGAATTTTAAAAGAGTCATACAAAGAGTATGGCTTTTTTATTTGCAAAGATATGATTAGATAAGTGCAGGCAAATTCTCGCTCTTAATTACAAATGGCTTACAATTAAGTGTCTTTTGCCATTTTTATTTGACTATGGTCTGGCAAAAGTATATAATTATTGTATACTTTTTAAAATTTAAATGGGGGTTTTTTATTTGAAAAACAAAAAAAGATTTGTGGCCTTGTGCCTATCGATGCTCATGTCGACATCCTTTGCTTTTGCCAAGCCACAATACAATTATATAGAAAAGAAAGAGGCCAAGACCATAGCCCAGGGGGTAGATTATGAAGAGATTTTACAATTTACTTCTGATGGGGTCAGGGGGATTAATCTTATTAAATTTAATTTAAATGATCCAACTGTTAGCCTGGTGCCGATTTACAATTACGACACCACTTCAAGAGGCATGGCGGTTTCCAAGATGGTTGATGGCCACGGAGTGACTGCTGGCATCAATGGAGACTTCTTTAACTACAATCCAGCCTTCCCACTTGGACCAGCTATTAAAAACGGCCAAGTCATTTATTCTAATGGGGACGGACCAAGTTTAACCATTGATAACAATAACCAAGCCAGCATTCAAAAGTTAAATATTGCCATGAGCGTAAGCGTTGGCGGCAAGACCATTCCTGTTGGCATTGTCAACAAGCCTAACAACTACGGATCAACTGGCATGTACACCCGCGCTTGGGGTAAGAAATCCCGCGGCGGCAAAGTCAATTCACAAACTGAAATTGCAGTTCTTAATGGTAAGGTAATCGCCAGGGCTGACCAAGGTGATCCACTGGAAATTCCTGATAACGGTTATGTTTTAAATGTTAAAGATGGCCTCTATCTGCCAAATGTTGGTGAGGACATTACCTTTAATATTACTGGTGTCGATATAAATAATATTAAATTTGGCATTGGTGCTGGTGCTGTCATTTTAAGAGACGGGGCCATTGTAAATGAAGGCATAGATGCCCCTGGCAGGCATCCGCGTACGGCTATTGGTTTTAACAAGCAGACTGGGGATATCTTCCTGGTAACTGTGGATGGCAGGAGCCAGTACCATGGCATGGAAATGTCCGAGCTTGCGGAACTTTTGATATCCTTTGGTGCGACCGACGCTGTCAACCTAGACGGTGGCGGTTCAACAACCATGGCTATCAAGGATGTAAATTCCGGCAAGGCCAAGGTTGTAAATCACATTTCATCTGAACGCTCAGTTTTAAATGGTGTTGGTGTTAAATCCACTTCAACTGTGGGTCAACCAGTGAAGATTAAAGTTATAACTGAAGGCAAAAAATTATTTAAAAACACCACTAAGTGGATAAATATAGAAGCTTATGATATAAACGGCAACCCTGTAAAGGCTGACCTATCACAGGTCAAGCTCACTGCAAACCTGCCTATCAAGGTCAACAAACACAGCTTTATGCCAACTGAATCCGGCATGATGGATCTTACTGTAACCTATGGAAATTTGAGCGAGACAGTTTCTATGGAAGTTTTGGATAGTCCAAGCGTTTTACTATTAGATACAGATACCTTGGGCTTAGCGGCTGGCGGATCTTATAGGATTCCAAATGTCTACGGGATTGACGCAGTTGGCAACCGGGCTCTCATCCGTGCTCACGAGCTAAAGACTTATGTAGTTGGCGGCGTTGGCACTATTAACAACAATGTATTTAAGAGAAATAACGCCAAGACAAATGGAGCCATAGTTTTAGCCTTTGGCAATGCAAAAAATAGAATTGTCGTGACTTCATCAGCCCGCAAGGAAAGCGTAAATCCTCTGGGATCTGCAGATGGACTCACAACTTTTGCCAGCCCAAAGGGATCAACTTCTACTATTAAAATTGTGGAAGACAAGAGAAAGGTCCTAAGGCTTGATTATAATTTTGCCAAGGTCAAAGGCACCAAGGTTGCCACTTTAGCTTTTGCTAATCCGCCAACCATGCCAAAGGACACCACAGAGCTTTCAATTTTTACTAAAAATCATGGAGAAGATGCAGTTCTCTCAACCAAGGTTGTGGTGGATGGAGTTGAATCTGAACAAGTTTTTGAAGAAAATTTAAAACTTGGCGGCTACACCGAATGGAGGGCCAAACTTCCAGGAGGAACCGATATAAAGTTAAAATCAATCAGCATTTCAAATCCTGGAGATATCAACTCCACTAAGGGAAATTTCTTTATCAAAGACATAGCTGCGGTTATAAATCCAGATACGTCTGCGATGTTTACCGATCAAAGGACTCTCTTTAACGACCACCTGAAGTCAGCGGACTTAGCATCGACTGATATAGCAGTCGTAGTTGCAGGCAAGGGTGCAGATGCAGAAAAAATAAAAAATGCAACTGCAAATCACAAAAAAGTTGCTCTAATAAATTCGAATCTAAACTCAGCAAACATTGCCAAAGACATGGTCGTGGCAGACGGCAACACTTTGTTTGCAAACTTTAAGAATACCAAGGGAGGACTCAGGGCCAGCGATATCAATCAGTGGAACCAGCTCCTCACCAGAGTTAAAAACGGGACCGAATCCAATATTTTGATATCAATTGCAGGTGGGTCTAAGGATGAGCTGGGAATTATAAATCCAATTGAAAGACAGCTCCTCAAGGAAACTTTTGAAAGCCTAGTGGACGCCGGAAAGAGGGTATTTGTAATAACTAATCTAAAGGAGCCAACCTCAACCAGGTTTGACGAAGGCGTCAGATATATTAACCTAAATCCTGGGGACAAGGAAGCCTTGTACCTCAATATAAACAGGATTGGCGATAACGTAATTTATGCAGTTAAGAAGGTGTAAGATTAAGATGAAAAAACCAATAATTATATTGTTAGCATTTGCAGCAGCCTTATCTTTTGTTGGATGCAAGAGCGAGTCGGTCGAGGACATCACAAAAGCTTGGGAGACCCCAACCTATCTTGAGGTATTAACGCAAATTAAAAATCCAGAGGACAGGGACTTGCTGGTAATTGACCAAGACCTAATTCTCTTTGATGAAGAAAACAAAGGTAAAATCTCTGAATTTTATAGGGACACCAAGACCTTTATAGGTGAGAGCGACGAGTTTGTGGAACGCTATGGCTATTATTTTATAGACGGCATGGTCAACTTTACAACTCCAGATTCCAATTGGGCTTGGACTGAAACTGATGATAAAAAAACCAACAGGTACCAGGAGCTCCAAGATGCTTTTTTGGCCTGCAAGGATATTTTAAAAGCAGACAAAAAGTCCAACACAGAACTCATTTATAATGCAAGGGTCAAGGGCAAGGACCTAAGAGGCCTGCACGATTATTTTAAAGATCTCAAGACCAACGAGGATGTTGACCTGCGTTTTTATATTGACAAGGCCAATGGCAAATATATGATCAAACGCCTCTACCTAAAGGGAATTGATGGCGAAAATGAAAGGCTCAAGGAAAGTTACGTAATGAATATTGACAGTCAAAAGTCAATTACGATTCCAAAGTCCTTGGCCCTCCACATGATTACCAATGGTTACAAGGTTGACAAGGGAAATGCTGTTACCACCAAAGAAGAAGCTGAAAAGAAAGGCTATAAGCCAATAAAATGAGGTAGTTTATGATTGAAAGAGAATTTAAAATCACAGATCCAATAGGTATCCACGCCAGACCGGCCGCACTTTTGGTAAATTTGGTCAAAGAATTGGGAGTGGATGTAGAAATTGAAAAAGATGGCAAAACAGCCAAGGCCAACAGCCTAATCGGCCTTATGGGTTTGGCAGCCAAGGCAGGAGACACCGTCAAAGTCAAAGTTCAAGATGGCAACGAAGGAGCCCTGGACAAATTAATGGAGTTTTTAAAAGAGAATTTATAATGGATTTTAAAGCGATTATTTTAGGAACGGATATAAATGCATATTCTATGGCCAGGTCTGTTCACATGGAATACGACCAGACTTCGATTGCTCTTGGCGTGTCTAGACTCAAGTACACAGACGCTTCAAAGATTGTCCAGGTAAATACTTATCCGGACTTCGATGGCGATGGCTTTAGAGCTGGCATAGAAAAATTTTTAAAAGACCAAGGCCAGGCTCTAATTGACCAAGGAGTAAAGCTGGTTTTGCTTCCATGCAGCGATGGCTATGTTAAACTTGCAATTGAAAATCGTGAGTTTTTGGAAAAATATTTTTTATTTAATTTGGTCAGCCAAGACATGCAGAAAAAACTTGAAAACAAGGTCGACTTTTACAAGCTTGCGGAAGAACATGGCCTTCCATATCCAAAGACCTTTGTGATTGACAAGGCCGAGGACTTTGGAGCCTGTGATTTAGTTCCGCCACTGGCAGTTAAGACTAACGATTCGATTTCCTATGCCCACATAGATTTTCCAGGCAAAAAGAAGGCTTATAGGGCAGAAACTATTGCTGAAGCCAGGGCTATTATCGATACAATTTACGACCACGGTTACGAGGGCGAGATTATTATCCAAGATTTTATTCCAGGTGATTCAAAGGACATGGGCGTTCTTAATGCCTATGTGGACTCAAAGGGCAAGGTGACGCTCCTATCTTACGCAAAGTGTGTACTTGACGAGTGCCTGCCAAGTCAAATTGGCAATTACAATGCACTTTTTTCTATGGGTAACGACAAGCTCTATGGTGAAATAGAAAAGTTTTTGACCGATATAGATTACAGGGGCTTTGCAAACTTTGATTTCAAATACGATTGCCGTGACGGTGAGTACAAGGTTTTTGAAATAAACCTCCGCCAAGGCAGGTCGTCATTTGTTGTGACAGCTAGCGGAGAAAATTTGGCCAAATATGTAATAGAAGATTTGGTATATGGCAAGAGTCTCCCCCAAGTGCGAAATGAAAAGCCAGCCCTCTGGCTCTTTTGTGCAAAAAGCGTCTTGAAAAAATATGCGGACGAGGATGATTTAAAACTCATAAAGCCTTATATTAAAAACGCCACGTACACTTGCAATTACAAAAAAGACCAAAATTTAAAAAGATTCTTGCATCATATGCGGAGAATTTTTTCTACAAAAAAATATTATAAGATTTATCAAAACTAACCCATGCTCCCAAGCGTGGGTTTTTGCTTGAAGTTTTTGCCCTTGTGGTTTATAATCTAACTATGAATAAATTTTTCTTCGATCAAATGACCTTGGACCATGTTTTGGCCATGAGGACTTGGGGGACAAATGAAAATCCCTTACTTAAATCCTATGATTTTTGGCCGCGGACTCCAGAGGAGTGCATGTATTGGCACCACGAAAAAACCAAACACGACTACAATGAATACTATGTCTATTGTCTAGGCGACCAAGTTATTTGTTATTTATCTATAAAAAATATCGACAGGGAAGAGGGCACAGCTAGGCTGGGCCTGGTAATGGATCCCAACTTTCAAAGTCAGGGTTATGGCTTTGAAATTATGAAAGATTTTTTGAAAAAATATTTTTCCTGGGGCTTTAAGAAGATGGATTTAACTGTGGCCGCTTTTAATGAGAGGGCCATAAACTTATATAAAAAACTGGGCTTTAAATATATAAAGCGGTCTTATTCTTTCTTTGATGGAGACAGATCTGCTATTACAAGCGATATGAAAAAGCATTTTATATTTTTGCCTGGTCTTACGATTTGCAAAAACTATCTCATGGAAATAGGAGGTGATGGGTGTGAGATTTATAGAAGCTGACAATGTGCTGCCAGAACGCACGTCGATTTCAAATTTATTTTTTTCTACATTTTTACCAGCGGCGCCTGGAAATTATGTAAAGGTCTATCTCTACGCCTATTATTTGCTAAGAAATAAATTAATGGTGACTGACGAAGGCTTTAGAGAGACTCTGGCCCTTAGCCAAGACGAGATTGACAAGGCCTTTAACTATTGGGTAGATGAAGGAATTGTAAAAAAAGGCAGTGACGGGGAAATTATTTTCTTTGATGTGGATTCACTAACGCTCAAGAATTTGGCCATAGCGGAATCCGCTAGCCAGGTGAAATTATCAACTCCTAGCCCAGAGGAAAATCTGATCAAGCTAAATCAAGATCCGGCCATCAGAGACTTCTTTAACTCCTGCGACCATATTGTCCGCAGGCAGCTAGCACCAGAGGAAAAGAAACGCCTGATTGGTTGGATGGAAGAGTTTAATATGGATACTGAAATGGTCCTTCATGCTATGAGTTTGACCTATGATATGAAAAATATAAAAAATTTGGACTATGTAAAGGGGATTTTGAGACGTTGGCATGACCAAGGTAAGATGACTTTGGACGAAGTTATCGACGACATGGACGATATGGACGCAAACTTAAATTCCCACATAGAAACCGTAAGAAAGTCTCTTAATATGAAGCACAGGGACATGACCGATGCGGTTGTGAATATGATAAATAAGTGGAAGTACGATTACGGCTACGGCGATGATATAATTTCCCTGGCCTGTGCACAGACTGTAAATATCCGTGAGCCAAATGTGGCCTATGTAAATGCGGTTATAGAAAATTGGCACGACCTTGGAGTAAAGACGCCTGAGGATGCCCTAAAGGCAATTGAAAACAAGCCGACCAAGTCTTATGAAAATAAAAAACCAGGCAGCTTTGATTACGATAGCTCTAGGCAAACTGATGACTACGATGACAATGACCTCAAAGCGCTCTTGGGATGGAAGGGTGATTTATAATGGATATTAGAAATCAAGTTGAATCCCTCTTTAATGTAAAAAGACAAAAAAAATTAAACGAGGCCAGCGAAAATTACAGAAAAATATTACAAGCCCATCCAGATCTCCAAGCCATTGAAGATGAAATGATAGAGGCTAGCCAAGAGGTAATCTTGACAGGGGTCTACGACGAAGACAAGATGGAGGCAATTACAGCTAAGAAAAATAAACTCTTAAAAGACCTAGGTTTAGAAGGTGCAGACAAGCCTCAGTTTGATTGCGACCTCTGCGAAGACAGGGGCTATGTGAACGGTAAAGTCTGTCAGTGTCTGAAAAAAGAACTTATAAACGCTTACTTCAATTTGGGGGAAAATGGTGGTATAATAAAGGATAATAACTTTGCCAACTTTGATATAGGAATCTTTGACGACAAGGCCAAGGACGGATCTTCGCCCAGGGCCAATATGGAAAAGATTTATGAGCTCTCCAAAAAGTACGCTGCCAATTTTGAAAACGAAGAGGACTCTCTCTTTTTCTACGGGCCAAGCGGGACTGGCAAAACCTATTTGACTGGTTGCATTGCAAGTGAAGTTAGGGACAGGGGCTTTACAGTTTTGTATCTAACTGCCATTGAGCTTATGAATTTTTGCAGGGACAGGCAATTTAACTCAGCCGACAACAAGGATTACATGGACCAAAAAGATCAGATGATAAAGACCTGTGACCTCCTCATAATCGATGACCTGGGCACAGAACAGGCCAACAACATGAATGCTGGATACCTTTATGACATCATCAATTACAGGACCAGCGTGGGCAAAAAGTTTATTATAAATTCCAATCTCAGCCTTATGGACTTGTCCAAGCGCTATGCGGATAGGATTTTTTCCAGGATAACTGGCAATTCAAAAAACATTGAATTTACTGGAAGCAATTTGCGGCTGAAAAGATAAATACTTAGATAAGAAAGGACATAAATATGCTTGATATTAAAAGAATCAGAATGGATTATGACCAAGTTAAAAAGGCCATAGAAAAACGCAAGGGAACTTTTCCTCTTGACCAGGCTTTAAAACTTGACGAAGAAAGACGCGACATCATTTCCAAAGTTGAGGATATGAAGAGCGAACAAAATAAAATTTCCAAGGAAATTCCTCGCCTTAAAAAAGAAGGCAAGGACACAGAAGCAATTTTTGCTGATATGAGAAAATTATCCGACGAAATTAAAGTCTTGGACGAAAGGCAAAGCCAAGTTGAAAAAGAATTAAGAGAAACCCTCCTTGAAATTCCAAACACACCCCACGAATCCGTTCCTGTTGGCACTGATGACAGTGAAAACAGGGAAGAGTACAAGGTTGGAACTCCACGAGTTTTTGATTTCGAACCAAAGGCTCACTGGGATTTGGGAACTGATTTAAAATACTTGGACTTTGAAAGGGCCAACAAGATTTCTGGGTCTAGATTTTCAATCTTTAGGGGAGAGGGCGCCACACTTCTAAGGGCCATCACTTCATTTATGCTGGATTTACACATCCACAAGCACGGCTATCACGAAATGCATTTGCCAGTTGTGGTCAACCGCGAATCCATGACGGGCACAGGCCAGTTACCAAAGTTTGAAGAAGATATGTACCATGTCAACAAGGACGATTTGTTTCTAATTCCAACAGCAGAAGTTCCTCTGACAAATTATTTTAGAGATGAGATACTTGACGGTGACGATTTGACAATCGCAATTACAGCTTACACACCTTGCTTTAGAAGGGAAGCGGGCAGCGCAGGCCGCGACACCAGAGGCCTCATCAGAAACCACCAATTCGACAAGGTTGAGCTGGTAAAATTCACCAAGCCAGAAGATTCTTATGAAGAATTAGAAAAACTTAGAAATGATGCAGAGGAAGTTTTAAAACTCTTAAATCTTCCATACAGGGTTGTTACCCTTTGCAGCGGAGATTTGGGATTCTCAGCAGCCAAAACTTTTGATATAGAAGTTTGGATGCCATCCTACGGCCGCTATGTAGAAATTTCATCCTGCTCCAACTTCGAAGACTACCAAGCTCGTAGGTCAAATATTAAATTCCGCCGTGAAGCTGGAGGAAAACCAGAGTTTGTTCACACATTAAACGGAAGTGGCCTGGCAGTCGGCAGATGCTACGCAGCAGTCCTAGAAAATTTTCAAAATGCAGACGGAACCATCGAAATCCCAGATGTATTAAAACCATATATGAACCATCAATTTTAAGAAAAGAAAACCCCGGACATTTTGTCTGGGGTTTTTGTGTGGGGAAAATTATTTATGTCTTTTGATGAAATTTTCAACTGTTTTTTTGTCTGAATATGGGACTTTTTCTCCCTCAATCAATTGAAAATCTTCGTCGCCTTTGCCGGCGATGACTATTACGTCTCCTGGTTTAGAATCTGCAAGCATGGTTTCTACTGCTGTTCTTCTGTCGGCGATTGTGTGGGTTTTTATGGTCGAGTGCTTGGCCATTTCGTCTAAGATTTTTTCTGGGTCTTCGAAGTCAGGATTATCCGATGTGATATAAATTTCATCGGCGTATTTGTTGGCGGCCTCGGGGATTTCGTGCCTGCGTTCATAGGTTCGTCCTCCCACTGATCCAACTGCTATTAAAATCCTCTTAGGATTCCATGATTTGATCTCGTCTAAAAGTGACTCGATGGATAATTTATTGTGGGCGTAGTCGATTACGACTTTGCGACCGTTATAATTTAAGACTTCCATGCGGCCAGGAATTTTTAAATCTCCTGCCAGGCCTGCCAGCTTGTCAAAAGAAAATCCAATTTCATTTAAGGTTGCCAGGGCCAAGGCCAGGTTCATTCTGTTATAAGATCCGTGTAGGTTGGTTGCTATGTGCTTGCCATTTAAGTCAAAGGCGTCTTCGCTTTCGTTTGCGATTACGAAATCAGCCTCAGACCTACCCACGCTCACGTGGGGATTTTTTAGGCCATCGATCATAAACTCATAATTTTCGTCGTCCTTATTTAAAATAGTTTTCTTGGCTAATAATAAAATATTTTTCTTCCATTTCCTATACTCTTCAAAATTTTCGTGTTCAAGTGGCCCAATGTGGTCGGGCGAGAGGTTGGTAAAAATATTTGCCATAAATCTGGTCCCAAAAACTCGTGACTGCTTCATGGCCTGGCTGGAAACTTCAATAACCATGTACTGAACGCCAGCGTCTACGGCTTCTCGCATGGCCTTTTGCAAAGTAAAGGGATCGGGCGTGGTATTGTTGGTCTTGATATGGGTGTCACCGTAAAAAATTCCACTCGTGCCGATGACTCCGCATTTAAAACCGTATTTTTCTATAATTTCTTTGATAATAAAGGCTACTGAGGTCTTGCCCTTGGTCCCTGTAACTCCGATTACTCTAAGGGTCTTGGATGGGTGGCCAAAAAAGCTGGATGAGACCAGGCCCAAAGTTTTTCTGGAATTTTCCACCACAAAAACAACTGCGTCCTTTGGCATGGCCACTTCTCTCTCAACTATAAAAGCACGGGCGCCATTATTGTAGGCTTCCATCAGATACTTTTCTTCGTGGGTGTCCACCCGGGTCCCCTTGATGGCGACAAAGAGGGTGTGATCGTCGCAATTTTTTGTGTTGGTCTCAATCTTTTTTATATCAAAATCATAATTCTCATCTATATTTAATCTACTAAAAATTTTACTTAAGTGCATGGTCTACTCCTTTTATATACTAGGATTATTTTACTATATCCAGGCTCAATTTGCAATTGACGACGGGCTTTTACTTATATTGGATAAAATTAGACATATATGGTATAATTAATACATAAATTATTGGAGGTAATCTATGAACAAAGAAATGTTAAAAAGAATGAAGGAAGACAAGGGATTTATTGCAGCCTTAGACCAAAGTGGTGGGTCAACACCAAAGGCCCTACTAAACTACGGTATCGACAAGGATGCCTATGGTAATGATGAAGAAATGTTTAGCATTGTCCATCAAATGAGGACACGCATTATTAAATCACCATCATTCACAGGTGAAAAGATTATCGGCGCTATTTTATTTGAAGTAACCATGGATTCCAAGATCGATGACAAGTACACAGGAGACTTTTTATGGGAAGAAAAGAAAATCGTTCCATTTTTAAAGGTTGACCTTGGTTTAGCTGACGAAAAAGACGGGGTTAGACTTATGAAGGACATCACAGACTTGGATGAAAAGATTGCCCGTGCTAAGGAAAGAAATATCTTTGGTACCAAGATGAGATCTGTTATAAATGAGCTCAATGAAGAAGGCATCAAGGAAATTGTTAGACAACAATTTGAATACGCCAAGAGAATTGCAGATGGCGGATTAGTTCCAATAGTTGAACCTGAAATTACCATCTCCATGGATAAAAAAGCTGAAGCTGAAGAAGTTCTAAAGGCAGCCTTAGTCGAAGAATTAAAAAATTGGGGCGACCAACCACTTATGTTCAAGTTGACCTTACCAGAAAAGGCTAACCTATATGAATGCCTCTATGACAATCCTGCAGTAATCAGAGTTGTTGCCCTAAGTGGCGGCTACTCACGTGAAGAATCCAACAAGAGACTTGCCGAAAACCATGGCGTAGTTGCATCATTCTCACGCGCACTCACAGAAGGCCTCAAGGCACAAATGGGCGAATTTGAATTCGACAAAATGTTAGAAGAATCAGTAGATAGCATCTACCAAGCTTCATGTAAATAAGATTAGATAAGGGCTCGCGAAAATATCGTGGGCTCTTTTTTATTGGCAAATAAAAGGCTTTTAACCTTGAAGTTTTTTTCCTTATGGTCTATAATATATTCATGAGGTGATTATATGGTTTATGCTTTAGCTTTGATAATTTTAATTGTAATTATTTTAGTTTTATTACTGGTATTTGGAATCGTGGTCCCGCCTTTATTTAGCGATGAGGCTTAAGGATTTTAAATACTTATTAGCCCTGCCGTTTTTGACGGCTTTTTTATTTGCTAAAAATTTAAAATAAAAAAGGACTTATATAAGTCCTTATCATCATTCGTCTTTGATTTTATATAATCAAAGGCGATTTTTATTTACAAATTTTTTTCAAAGCCCCGGTCACTTCCTCTTTAATAATAGGATAAAAAAGCTTTTCCATTTGAAAGACCCGATTGTTGTGCGCGAAGTAGGATATGACCTTTCCGTCTTTTAGGGCAGTTTTGACTTTAAAGCTAATTATAATTTCGTGCTTGCTCCCATCTATGGCCACAAATTCATCGTAGTAATTTATAGATAGGCTCTCATATTTAGAAGAAATCCTGACCTCCAGGCTATCGCCGACCACATTAAAATCATTTACAAAAAAACTTTGCTCGTCCAAGTCTATTGTCCGGGCGTTTTTTATTGGCAGAAAAATCTTCATAAGGATTGGCAGATTTCTTACATCGTAGTAATTGTGTTTTAAAAGCAAATCTCTCTTGGCCTCGTCGCCAGTCCTTACGACTTCCTCATAGAGCTTGATAGTCTCATAGCCAGTCACATTATCGTCCCTATCGATGCCAGCCAAAATTTCTGCAGTTTTTAAATTAATTTTATCTAGCATCATAAATTTTTTGTTGGCGCGTAGGAGCTTGTAGAGGTCGACTCGTTCTTTTGGAAAACTTAGTTCCATCCCATAGGATTTGGCTCGATTAAAAAGAAAGGGCAGGTCAAAGACGTCCCCATTAAAGGTAACTATCCGATCAAACCTGTCCATTTCCTGTTGGAGAAGAGACAAACTCGCAAGCTCATCGCTGGAATTATTTAACAACAATTGCTTGGAATGAATTTCATTATTTTTTATATAGCTGTAGCCAATGCACCAGGCAAAGTCCGCGTACCTGCGGACACCAGTCGTCTCTATATCCAGGTACAAGTCCTTTGAGTGGGCATAGCCGTTGGGTGAAAAATCGTCTGTGTACTCAATTAAATTCATTATATTTTAAAGAATTCCTCGATTTCTTTTTTACTTTTGCCAGCCGCAATTAGGGCCATCAATGCAACTCTTACCTTTTGTCCAGGCAGATAGCCGCCGTTTATAACGCCTTCTTCAAAGAGTTGTTTGCCACCGCCTTCGTAGCCGTAGCTGCCTAGGACACGACCGGTTGCACACCTGGAGACCAAAACCACAGGAATGTCTTTTGCAATGGCTTTTTTAATGCCAGCCATAGTTGCTGGAGGAACATTGCCCCTGCCGAGAGCCTCGATGACCAAACCCTTGTAGCCGTGGTCTATATAAAAATCAAAAATATCTGATTCAATACCAACAGCCATTTTGATCAAACCGACCTTGTGTTCAAGCTTGTCTACACAGCATTTGTTGACAGACTTTTCCCGTCTATAATAAAGAACTTCGTCATTATCTATAATCCCCAAAGGTCCAAGCTCAGGAGACTTAAAAGTGTTGACCGACAAAGTGTTGGTCTTGGTAACTTGAGCAGCTGAATGCACTTCGTTGTTCATAACTACAAGCGTGCCAAGGCCCACAGATTCTTCGTTTAAGACAGTTGCAATTGAAGCAGTTAAATTTAAAGCCCCATCATAGCCAAGTTCAGATGCATTTCTCATAGCACCAGTTACGACGATTGGCTTTTTGTTATCTATGGTTACGTCCAAATAGTAGGCCGTCTCTTCCAAGGTGTCCGTCCCGTGAGTAACGATAATACCAATTACGTCCTCCTCGTCAAGGGCCTTTAAAACTTCTTTTCTAATTTCAACCATGCGGTCTGGAGTAACATGGGGACTAGGAATATTAAAAATCTCCCTCTCCTCTATGTAAACACCGTGGATGTGGGACTTAACATTTTTCATGAGTTCATCGGCAACTGGAGATGGAATTGCAGCCCCTAGTTTAGGGTCAATCCTCATAGCAATAGTGCCGCCAGTTAAAATAACAACAATTTTCTTCATAATTCACCTCGCTAAATATATCTTAGTGCATTTGCAGGATAAAATCAAGATAAAAAATAAAATTGAAAGAAAAAACAATACATTCAATTTTAGTAAAAACATTAGACAATGACTTGAATTTGTGGAATAATAAGGGTATAATTAATTTATAGAATAGATAGAAAATCTGTTATATTTATTAAACATAAGGAGGATAATATGAAAAATAAAGTTATAATTTACTTATTGACTTTGGCATTTGTATTCACATCTGCAGCAAATATATTTGCGCTTGCAAATGATTTCTATGATGTAAATATAAACGAGCTGGAAGATTCTAATCCAATTATTGATGAAGAACCTGACACGCCAGACCCAGAACCTCTTGAAGACAGGATGCTAGAAATGGAAGAGTATGTTTCAACTGAAGCTGAAGAAAATGCTTTAGACAATGAGGAATTAGAAATCGCAGAAGAAGAAGTCTTAGATGGCGTACAAAGAAGTGGAGACAAGACATTTACTGTTACTAAAAGATCATTGGGTAGCACAGAAGAAGGTGAACTAGTCGGAGAGTATGATACACTTTATGATGCTTTTGGGGCATGTTCACAAAATGATATGTTAAACGAATATGTAATTACAGTTAATAAAGATTATGATATTCCTGCAGATGAGAGTGTATGGTCTAGGCAAGATGTTAATATTCTATTGAAATCTGCTCAAGGAAAAACTTGCACATTAAAAAGACTTGGAACCAGACTAATTTTTTATGTTGCAAAAAATTGTAATACACGAGTTGAAAATATTATTTTAGATGGTAATAATGATGGAGAACTAACATTTGTATCAGAAAACGGTGAACTTACATTAGGAAATGGAACTGTTGTACAAAACTTTATTGACGTTCCATCTGCGGATGGGCCAGCTATTTATTTGACAAATAAAGCTACACTTAATATTGAAGATGAAGTTATTATTCAAAACAACACAGGCAAAAATATTGGCGGAGTTATTGGTGATAATTCTAAAGATACAACCATAAATATCAACGGAGGGACATTTACAGAAAATTCTTGTGAAAAAAGGGGCGGAGTTATTGGCTCTTATGGGACATTAAACATATCTGGAGGCGCATTTAAGGGTAATTCTTCTAGAGAAGGTGGAGTTATTGCATCTTACGGTAAATTAAATATTACTGGTGGAGTTTTTGAAAATAATAGTGCAAAAACAAACGGAGGAGCTATTCGACTCGGTCAAAATGCAATAGCTAGCATAATAGGAGCAAGCTTTAATAAAAATGAGGCAAAGTCTGGCGGAGCTATATATAATTCAAATGAGCTTATTATAAATGATGGTGTTACATTTAGTGAAAACAAATCAAATGATAACGGCGGAGCCATTATTAACTACGGTAAGTTAACTGTCAATGGTGGAACTTTTAAAGGAAATGAAGCAAAAAACGGCGGAGCAATTTCATCAACTTCAGACTACGGTGAATTAACTATTGTCGGTGGAACTTTTGAAAATAATAAAAGTACCGGCAAATGGGGTGGTGCTATAGTCGCAAAAAATATAGTAAGTGTGAAGAATGCGACTTTTGATGGCAATGTTTCCGGTAATGGCGGTGCAATTTTTGCCTACGATGCAAATGGTGCAGCCATCGAAAACTGTACCTTTAAGAACAACAGTGCAACAAATGAAAACACTGTAAAACATGGCGGCGCACTTTTTGTAAATGGTGGCAAGAATGTTTCCATAAAAAGTAATACATTTATCAAGAATACGGCTAAAGATGGCGGGGCTTTGCATATAACAGGAATAGAAGGAGTTATAGAAGATAATACCTTCGAAGAAAACTTTGCAGAAAGATATTCTTCTGCTTTTCATGTAATAGATTCAGCCCCTGACATAAAAAATAACATTTATAAAAATAACGGTACAAAAGACGACAAGACAACAACTTATGCAACCCTAATGGTTGAGAGCGTTAAGTCAGGCGAAGAACTCACCATTGAAAATGATAAATTTGAAAACAATGCAGCTTCCGACAGCGGCGGTGCAATTGTTGCACAAAATGGAACAGTAAACTTAAAGGGCTGTGAGTTTACAAATAACAAAGTGCCCGAGTATGGCGGTGCGATTTATATTACAAAAAATGCAACAGCAAATATAACAAACTCCAAATTCGAAGAGAACTCTGCAAAAAGAGGCGGAGCAATAGTTACTGAACTATTCTCACAAGCAAATCCAGCTGAAGACGGAAAGTATGCTAACTTAAAAATTGCTGATGATGTAGAATTCAGTGAAAATTTTGCAAGTGATGGCTACTTCAACCCACCTACTAACTACAAAGATTTCCCTGACCTTAAATTTAAAACAACATCTCTTATGGGACAACTTCGTGCTATTAAATCTGATATGAAAACTTACGCAAAAGTTGACAGCCTTTTAAACAACTATGATGTCTACTATGTAAATCCTTTAGTTACAGTTATTTATGATTCCAATGGTGGAAGTCCTGCAGAAAAAATTTTCGGCGAAGAACTTAATTCTGAAAAT
>QWCK01002959.1_pt1 | contig 19602 bp, 12 predicted proteins | sample 1972571 | NCBI WGS metagenome assembly QWCK01 (sample SAMN09866710, study PRJNA288562) | Human gut metagenome isolate term2_stool, whole genome shotgun sequencing... | isolation source: gut | host: Homo sapiens | place: USA: California
TTTCGGCGACATCAGAACTGTCGACGTTACGATTAGACGTTTGCGTGAAAAGATTGAAAAACCGGGCGAAGATCCGAGATATATTATTACCAAGAGGGGAATTGGTTATTACTTTGGAGGATAGAGATGCGTTCAATTAAGTGGAGATTTGTTTTAATTTATTTTCTACTTGTGCTTGCAGTTCTCCTCATCGTTTCGACTTCCATCATCGGAAGGCTCGATTCGACGCTTACAAACGACAGAATTATGAGCGTGAAAAATCAAATAAATTCGCTCCTATCAAGCTCGAGTTATTTCTCGGGTGAGCTTTTAGATGAAAATATCAGAGGTATAAAGGCGTCTTTGAATGAAAGGCGATTTTCAGATACCGATGATATTTTTGTGCTTTCAAGCGAAGATTTCGAAACGATTATAGCATCAAAAACCGACGATCTTTCCACATATGACGGGCAATATGCGTACAATATCGAGGAGCTGAACGTCGCTTTGATAAAAGAGGGTTACGCCGGAATTGAAAAGAGCATTATTTTGGAGGACTACGAAACCGGCACTCGCACCGCACATTTGGTTGTGCCGATTACGGGCGTCGACAACAAGGTGAAGGGGCTTTGTTATGCGATTATAAATCTCGATGTCGTGACGACGACTCTTCAAAGTGCGAAGAGAATCATTTTCGACTCGGGGCTTATTGCGCTTTTAATAACAATTATTCTCAGCTATTTCATCGCTTCGGGCATCACGGGACCGATAAGACAGGTCACCGACGTTTCGAAGAAGATGAGTGAAGGGGACTTCAATCAACGAGTTGAGGTCAAGAGCGACGACGAAATCGGGCAACTTTCAAGTATGTTTAACCAGATGGCGGTCGAGCTCAAAAACAATATTCAAAGAACCGAACTTGAGCGCGCAAAGTTGAACACGATCTTTAACCAAATGCTCGAAGGCGTAGTTGCGGTCGACAAGTTCGGAAATATTATTCATATAAATGAAAAGGGACGCGACCTTTTCGGAGTAAAGGGCGATATGCCGCTTTCCGAAATTGAGCTCCCTCTAAAGACGCTCGGATTAAGTTCGGTCAATTTCCAAAATCCGTTCACACTTGCAGGAGAAGCAGACTTTGTTTTAAATGATAAAAACTACAGGATTCTCTATGCGCCGTTTGAGGACAAGGATTTAAACGTCGGCGGAGTCATTGCGGTTTATCAGGATATGACGAAGGAAAGAAAACTTGAGGACATGAGGCGTGAATTTGTTGCAAACGTCAGCCACGAACTCAAAACGCCGATCACATCGATAAAGAGTTATGCGGAAACGCTTATGAAATATCCGGTCGACGACGAGATGGCAAAGAATTTTTTGACCGTTATCGACAACGAGTCGGACAGAATGGCGCACATCGTTCGCGATCTTTTGATTCTTACAACGCTCGACTACAAGACCGAAGAGAAGAAACTCTCGCCGGTTTCAATAAATGAGCTTTCGCACTCGGCGGTTGAGAGAATGAAGCTGATGGCGAAAGAAAAGAATATGTCGATTTATGAGCATTATGAGGACTCGCTCTCCGTGCTTGCGGACGAGGAGGATTTGCTTCAAGTGATTATAAATCTTATTTCGAATGCCGTTAAATACACTCCGGAGGGCGGAGTGATTAATGTTTCGACGTCGACTGACGGGCGCTACAACTATGTTAGCGTTTCCGACAACGGCGTCGGCATAAAGCCTGAAGACCAAAAGAGAATTTTCGACAGATTCTATCGTGTGGAAAAGAGTCGCTCGAGGGCGCTCGGCGGTACGGGTCTTGGGCTCGCAATCGCGAAGGAAATGGTAAACAGCATGAACGGCGACATCAAAGTCGAAAGTGACGGCAGAAACGGCTCGACGTTCACACTGAAGTTCAAGGCGGTGGAAGACAATGGAGAGGCTTAAAAGCATTGTACTCGGCGTGCTTGTTTTGTTGTCAATCATTCTTTCGTATGAGCTTCTTTTCAAAGACCAGGTCAAGGAAAATGAAGCGATAAAAATTGACGACAAAAATGTCATAAGCTACAAGCGGTTTTACAGCACAAATCCGAACAAAGAGCTCTTGGATGAGATTCCGTCGGACGAATTGTCAAATTTTGTCGCGCGCGTAATTTCAAATTCAAAGAGCTTTCGAAACGAGGACGGAGATGTTTTTGATTTTAAAAAGCTCGGCGAGTCAAAGGAGAATACGCCGCTTTCGCACCGCGGATATCTTGCGATATCGGGTTTTGAAATTCCGGTAAAACTTTTGAATCTTTCGGCGGACTCCCGAATCGGAGATGTGCCGTTTGAATCTTTTGATAAATTTTTTATAGATAACAGCGAAAAAAGACTCTATATTAACACGAATATCGGAGTGAGGTCGGCTGAATTTGACGACGAATTTCACACGACGGAGTTTAAAAATGCAGTTCTTTTCGACGAGTTTTTCGTTCCCGAATCCACAAAAGGCGTGAACGCTTTTTCGGTTGTGCAAAATCCGATTTCGTCTTTCAGCAAAAAGGACAGACAAAGCTTTGCGGAAAAATTTTTGGGCACAAAAAATATATATGAGATTAACGAAAGATATTCATATATCTACTCGAGCGAAACTGCAAGTATCGAGATTAAGAAAAACGGGGACATCGTTTATCTTAGAAGCCCCGGACCGGAGAAGATGAACTCGAATCTCTTCGATTCACTCGTCGCGTTTAAAAACTTTATAAAGACTTCGCTTCTTTCGTTTTCGGATTACCGAATTCTCTCTCTCGAAAATATTGAAAACAACGGTTTTAAAATTGTTTTTTGCCAAGGAAAACTGCCGCACTATTTAAAAGACGGCGAGTTTTATGAGGCGGAAATAAAGAATAATCGCATAACCTATTTCAAATACAATTCAGTCACGGTGAAAGCGTATATGGAAGTTTCGAGAAAGCCGGAAATAGGTACGTATAAAGCTGCATTTTTAAAAGATGAGGATGCATTTTTTATGTACAACGGACAAAACACCGGCAATATAAATGTTGTGGAGTTGAGGTGATTTTATGGACTGGAAAAAAGCTAAAACTCTGATGATCTATGTATTTATATTTATAGATGTGTTTCTAGTGTCGCTTCTTTACATCAGAAACAAGGACAGGGTCGACAATTTTGACATCGAGCCGATTTTGGAAAACCACGACATAAAACTTGAAGCAAAGATTCCGCGAAGCGTCACAAAGGACGTTTTGGAGCTCAACTACAAAGTGTTTACGGACGATGAAATTATGGACAAATTTTTCGACAGTCCGGTTGTGAAGTCGACTCCGGAATCTTCAACATTTAAAGAAGGCGACAAATCGCTCATTCTTTTAAACAACAAACAGATTATTTATACCGATGCGCCCGAAGCGTCGGAGACAAAAATTGAAACGGGTGATGATGCGGCGAAGTATGCTCAGGAATTTTTAAGAGAGCGTGACCTCGATTTCAATCTTCATGTGCAAAAATTTACGGAGAGCGCCAACAACAACTTTACAGTTGAGTTTGAAGAGGTCGAGCCGAACAGCGGATATTTTTTGGAAGATGCTTTTGCAATTGTTTATTTGAATGAAAACGGTGTGACGGGACTTAAATATCAGGCGTTTTCGGGAATAAATAAACTTGACGGAAAGGTTTCGATAAGGGACCCGAAGAGAAAACTTTTGAAGATTATAAAGGAACCGATTGCAAAGGGGCGCAGGATTGTTGACGTTTCGGTCAATTACTACTTCAACCCTTCGAATCTTCCGAGCGTTGAAAATATAGACAAAATTACAAGCGGCATTGCAAATCTCGCTCTTCGAGTGACTCTTGACAACGGCGCGATAATACAGATAGACTAGGTGATTTATTTGAAGTTTTTTTCACTTCAAAGCGGTTCAAATGGAAATTCGCATTTGATACAATCGAATAACACGAGCATTCTTATAGATTCGGGGCTCTCCGGAGTGAGAACAAAAAATATTCTTGCCGAGGCGGGCTTTTCGATTGAGGATGTTTCGGGCGTTCTTATAACGCACGAGCACGACGACCACGTGAGCGGTGCGGGGATTCTTTCGAGAAAGTTCAAAACGCCCGTTTATATAAATCCGGCAACTTTTAAAATGGCTACTTTAAAGATGAAGCGAATCGACGAATTGCTTCTCCACTTTATAGATGGCCCTTTTTGCATTGGGGACATTGAAGTGACGCCGTTTCGCACATATCACGATGCAATCGACCCTTTGGGATATTTAATTGAGTGCGAGGGGAAGAAGATTTCCGTGATAACGGACACGGGCTTTATAAGCGACGAGGTTATGGCGCTTACAAAAAATTCGGATTTTATTTATGTCGAGGCAAATTTCGACCCGATTATGCTGAAAAACGGTCCGTACACTCCGGCTCTTCAGGAAAGAGTGCGAGGAGATTTTGGACATCTCTCGAATTTTGAATGTGCGGAGTATCTTATAAATGCGATCGGAGAAAGGACACAAGCCGTTATGATTGGGCACATCTCGCTTTTTAACAACGACGAAGTGCTTGCGAAACTTACGGTTGAAAACGCGATTGCAGAGGCGGGACTCGACGTTCCGGTTTTTGTTTCGTCGCGATTTAGACCGAGTGTGGTGATAGAAATATGATAAAAATTATTGAAACGGGAAAAATTCCAAAAGAATATCAGGTTTTGATTGACGACTTTATAAAAAAGACGGGACCGTATGAGAAAGTACAAATCGTGAGTTTAAAAGAAATAAAACTCAAAAAAGACGAGTCGAATTTGAGCGAGAAACTACGAGATGAAACACAAAAAGCGATTGAAGCAGCGAGCGGAAGGATTATTTTTTTGGATGCGAACGGAAAAAATCCCGATTCCGAAGAATTTAAAAATGAAATATTAAAATCGAAAAATATTGGAGAAACAATATCATTTGTGATTGGCGGCAGCTACGGTTTTGACCACGATATGATAAAATCATATGAAAAGATAAGTTTTGGAAGGATGACACTTCTTCATCATATGACGACGCTCATTTTGACGGAGGCGATTTATCGCTCGTTCAAGATGGCGCAAAACAGCAATTATAATAAATAATCGGGGGTTTTTATGGGAAAGGTATATATAACCGGACACAAAGTGCCGGATACGGATACAATTTGCTCCGCAATTTCATATGCGGAGTTTTTGAAAAAGTCGGGGAGAGCCGAGGCGGAACCGATAAGACTCGGGGAAATAAACAATGAAACGAAGTTTGTTTTGGAGCATTTTAATGTCAAGGCGCCGAGACTGAAGACTTCGATGCAACTGAAAGTGCACGATTTGGAGCTTGACGAACCGACAATAATTTACAGCGACACGCCGGTAAAAAGGGCGATTGAACTTTTACAGGAGAAAAAAACACTTCTTCTTTCAATCACGGATGAATACCACAAGCTCCTCGGAGTTTTGAGTCTCTCTGACGTGACGAAGTCGTATATGAATGTTTGGGACGATATGATTCTTCATCGCTCGAACACTCCGTTAAACAACATCGTCGACGTTTTGAGTGCGAAAGTTTTAAATGAAGCGAAGCGCGACCTCACGGGAAAGATGGTTGTCTATGCGATGGAGCCGGACGAACTCGGGGACAGAATTAAAAAAGGCGACGTCGTGATTGTGGGCGACAGAGACAATGCGCAAATCGATGCGATCAAAAGGGATGTAAGCCTTATTATCGTTTCGGGCGGCTACAAAATGAAGGACGAAATTTTGGAGCTTGCGCGCGAAAAAAATATAAGCGTGCTTTCTACGGAGCTGAACAGTTTTATGGCTGCGCGCCTTCTTCCGCTTTCGATTCCGGCGGAATTTGTAATGACAAGTGGCGAGCTTAATGCAGTTCATATAAACGACACGGTCGACGAAGTGAAAGAAAAACTTGCGAAGACGAGATTTCGCTCATATCCGGTTTTGGATGACGAGGGGAAAATTGTCGGAAATCTTTCGAGATATCATTTGATTACCGGAAAACCGAAGAAACTTATTTTGGTAGACCACAACGAAAAAGCGCAGTCGGTCGACAATATCGACGAAGCGGAAATAATTGAAATCATCGACCACCACAGAATCGAGCCGGTTTCGACAAATGCGCCGGTGTTTTTTAGAAATGAACCGGTGGGCTCGACTGCGACGATTATAAGTAAAATGTTTTTCGAAGAGGGCATAAGACCGACAAAGGAAATTGCAGGGCTTCTTTCGTCCGCAATAATTTCGGACACGCTTTATTTCAGAAGTCCGACAACGACCGACGACGACAGAAGAATGCTTGAAAGAATGGCGGTTTACGCCGAAATCGAACCTGAAGAATACGCAAATGAAATGTTTAAGGCGGGCACATCGGTCAAGGGAAAATCTATTTCGGAACTTTTAAATATGGATGTGAAAGAATTTACAATCATCGACGAAAGCGTTCGCATTGCTCAAATTTTTACACTTGACAAAGAAAGCGTTCTGGAGCTCAAATCCGAAATATTGACGGAGATGAAAAAAATCAGAGAAGCGAATGGCAACGACACATTTGTCTTTGTCGTGACGGACATTTTTGCGGAAAGCTCAATCGTGTTTGTTTGCGGGGAATACGGAGTCGAAATTGCGGGAGAATTTGGAGAAAAAATCGAGGACAGCGAATTTTTTGCACCGGGACTTTTGAGCAGAAAGAAACAAATGGTTCCGAAAGTCACGGATGCGATAAAAAAAGCGAAGGAAAACTAAAATGAATCTTATTTTGGGAGCGATTGCGGGAGACATTGCGGGAGAACCGTACGAGTTTGGAAACAACAGAAATCCAGAAGCACCGCTTTTTACACCGCAATCAACTTTTACGGACGACACAATTTTAACGGTTGCGGTTATGAAAATCTGCTTGTCGAACGACTTCTCAACTGAAAATATCGCGGACACGATGGCGGACTTTGCAAGGAGATACCCTTCGAGCTACGGTGCGAGATTTGGGAAGTGGATTCTCGATAAAACTCCATACGGCTCGCTTGGAAACGGTGCGGCGATGAGAATTTCGCCGGTCTATTATCTTAAAAAAACTCTCGCCGAAAAAATCGAAATCGCCGAGAGAATCACAAATGTGAGCCACAACCACGAAGAGAGCATAAAATGGGTGACGGCACTTGTGCGCCTTGCGGAGCATTTGAAAGCGGACAAAGATTTTGACATTTCGGGGTTTATGAAAAATGAATACGGAATAAATCTTACGAATGTGAAATATTTGAGAGAGAATTATGAATATTCCGAAAAAATTCAAAACACCGTTCCCGAAAGCATTGCAATCTTAAATGACTCGAAAAACTTTTCGGAAGTTTTGAAAAACTCGATTTCAATCGGAGGCGACGCAGACACCATTGCAGCAATCGCGGGCGGAGTTGCGGAAATCATTTATCCGATTGACATTGAGACAAAAGAGAAAGTGTTTCGAAAATTGCCCGACGAGTTTAAGAAAATTGTAAGAGAATTTTCCGAAGAGTTCGCAGAATGAGATTATCGAGCGAAATATAATTGATAAATTTAACGGAATATGTTAAGATTTAGATAGAATATAAGGAGGAGCGATATGTTTTTTTATCAACAACTTGAAAATGATTTGTACAGAATTGGAGTGAACGACAGACGCACGGCGAGATTTGAAAATATGTTCCCGATGCCGGACGGAGTAAGCTACAATTCATATCTCATAAAGGATGAAAAGAAAGTTCTTTTTGATACTGTTGATGCATCTTTTATTAATGATTTTTATTCAAATTTAAACCATGCGCTTGGCGAAGACAAGCTCGACTATCTTGTAATCACTCACATGGAGCCGGACCACAGCTCCGCAATAAATATGGTTTTAAAGGATCATCCGGATTGCAAACTTGTGGGAAATAAAAAAACTTTCCAATTTATGGAGCAATTTTTCGGCGATAAATTTACCGACAGATATTTGGAAGTTAAAAACGGCGAAACGCTTGAAATCGGAAAGAGAACACTCGAATTTGTGTTTGCACCGATGGTTCACTGGCCGGAAGTAATGTTTGTTTTGTCGAGCGAAGGAGAACTCTTCAGCGCCGACGCTTTCGGAACATTCGGAGCGATTGAAGGACACTACTCAAGCGACTTGATTGACATGGACAGAGCTTTTATTGACGAAGCGAGAAGATATTACATCAACATCGTTGGAAAACAAGGTCGCTCAGTTTCGACAGTTCTAAAGAAACTCGAAGGCAAAGAAGTCAAAATGATTTTACCTTTGCACGGACCGATTCACAGACAAAAAGATAAAATCGAATACTTTATCGACAAATATAAAACTTGGGCTGGATTTGAAAGTGAAGAAGACGGTGTCTTGATTGCATACTCTTCAATGTATGGAAATACCGAAGAAGCAGCGGACATGCTCGCATATGAACTTTCGGAAAACGGCGTGAAAAACATTCACATCTATGACGTTTCCGAATACGACTACAGCTACATCATCTCCGATGCGCACAAATTCTCAAACTTCGTATACACCGCAATCAACTACAACACCGACCTCTACCCGAGAATGGATGCATTCTTGAGAGAACTGGTCGGCACCGGCTTTCAAAATAGAAAAGTCTCAGTAATAACAAACATGAGCTGGGGCGGAAGAGCCGAAAAAATAGCCGAAGAAATTTTGGCAAATGCAAAACTTGAAAAAATCGGCGAAACAATCTCTCTAAAATCTTCACTCGATGAAGAAAAAGTGGGAGAGATTAAGGAGCTGGCAAAAGCTATTGCAGAATCAATGAAATAGGATGTATAAAAAGAAAGGCTATGACGCCTTTCTTTTTATTTGCGGCCTATTTTGCGACCTGCTTGCAAACATCAATTATTTGATTGCTCGGAGTGCACTTGAGCACACCTGCGCAATCAAAAATTGAGTATGCGGCGCATCTCATCAAAATATTCTCGCAAACTATATTTATATATTTGCGGTTTGCAGTCGACGTCTGCGACTCATTTCTCCTATTCGTCGAAATGTCGTCGGACGTCTTTGCGGAAGACCTACCATCGTGTTTTTGATTTTTCAAATCAAAAAGCACGGGTTAGGGCTATCATTTTGCGATAAAATAATTTAAAAAGTATGATTTTATGTACGCAGAACGTAGCGGCTGGCATACGTTGTGACGAAAGGAACAACGATGTCCTGCCGCAAAAAGCCTCACTCCTAAAATATTTCATCTAAGCGTTTCTCATCGAAAATTCCTCGCAAATAACAGTGTGTATGAAAGAATTGGTTGCATGACATGGACCGGTTCTTTTTTTATTGTTATATATAAATGTATCTTCGCTCTGTACGTTTTCCAGAACGTAACGGCGCACTATGTTGCGCCGCCATAAATGCCGTCCACAAAACATACAACCGCACCAACAACTCTGTGTTTATAGAATATATATCCGAAACCCTCATACTATTAAAAAAACATATCTTCGCTTTGTACGTTTCTCAAAACGTAACGGCTACAGTTTTTTTCGGGTGAGGTAGAAATCTACGATTTCGTCGTGAGATGAGATAAAAAACCGTATCGCCACAAAAAGGGAAAATTTGTTGTAGATTTAGAAAACACATAATGAAGTTTGAGGTAGAAAATTAGTCTAAGACGTATATTATAAATTGTAATAAACAAATTATATAAAATATATTATTATTTTAAAGGCGTACATTTCTTTTTTATTAAAAAAATGTATTTTAATATACTTTGTAATTTAATTGTTGACCTTATATTTTAATCTGTGTTAATATATTATGTAATATATATTTTTCAAGGAGGGTTTATGAACAAAAAGACGTTGAGACATTTTTCATTTCTTTTAGCAATTCTTATGATGCTTTTCTCGGCACCATCTATTTTTGCTATTGAATTTGGAGATGTAAAAGGAAATTGGGCGGAGGAATATATTTCCTGGTGCTCTGAAAAAAATATTATTAAAGGATATGAAGACGGCACATTTAAGCCTGCAAGAAATATCACAAATGCGGAGTTTGCGGTTATGCTCTCAAGAGCAATAGAAGCAACTCCTGTAGCTATTGTTGATGTGAATTATACCGATGTAAAACCTAAGGACTGGTTTTATGCGGCGGTAAGAACTCTAGTAGGATTTAAAATTCTTGAAAATGTTGGAGAGTTCAAACCGAACGAATTTATTACACGTGATACAGCTTTTAAGTGGATGGGAAAGGTTGTTTCTTTTGATGTTAAAAATGATGTAATTTCAAAGTTCACGGATTCAAATAAGGTTAAAAATCCAAATGAATTTTCAAAGCTTATAGCACTTGATGTTGTCGGAGGATATGAAGACAATACTTTAAGACCTGAAAATTTAATAACAAGAGCTGAAGCGGCAAAACTTTTTTATCATTTCAATAAAAATATTATTGATGGCAATCATTTGATTGATTCTCTTAGAGATAATAGTTCAACGGATAATGGAAACACGAAAGAGGAAAAGGAAACCAAGAAGCCTGTTGTTCCGTTTAGACCTCACAGACCTCACAAGCCGATTGACGATACTCCCGTTGTTCCGACCGAGCCTACTGTTCCAAGCGAGCCGACAGTTCCGACGGAGCCGAAAAAGGAAAAATACAAACTTTCTATAGAAGATAGCGAAGATTTCACGGTCAGTGTTATACCGCAATCAAAGAATGGAATGTATGAAGAGGGAACGGTCATTTCTTTCAGTATAGATCTAAAAAATCCGGCCCTTGAAATTGACAAGGTTTTGATAAATGGAATTAATATTTCAAGCGTCAATGATTTATATTCATTTGAAATGCCTGGTTCAAATGTAAGTTTGAAGGTAGTTTTAAAGAAGAAAAATGTAGAGAAAGAAAACGATATAAAAATTGAATTTGAAAATGAAGATGAGGAAGTAAATGTAAAAAGAAACTCCAAAATTATTTTCGATGCAATTACGTTAGATCCTGCTGCACGGGATATAAATTTGAGACTTAATAGAGTTTCGGACGATCATTTGGTTTATGTGAACAGTTATCCGATTGACAGGATGTCCAGGGCGAGAAATTTAATTGACTTTGTCGTGCCGGACTTTCTTGAGCCGGGTAAATATTTACTCTCAGTAAAGTCAGGAGAAGAAAAGTCCAAAATTGAAACAAAAACGATTGTTGTTGGGGAAGATTTTGACAAGATAGTCTCGGTGGATCCGATTGATGATGTAGTTATTACCGAGGGTGAAGATGTAGTAATTCCGGATTACACAAAGGCAAATTATGACGATGGAAGTACAAGATTTGTTAAAATTAAATGGAATCTTCCGGAAAGTTTTAATGAACCGGGTATTTATGAAATTGAAGGTAAAGTTGCCGGATATTCTGAAATTTTAAAAATTAAGGTCCACGTTAATAAAAAACGTGCCAAAATAGAGTCAATACTTTCTAATAATAATATAGTCATTACAAAGGGTGAAAAGATAGAACTTCCTAAATTTATAAAGGTCAAGATGAGCGACGGGTCTATTGAAGATAGAACTGCACATTGGGATAAATATGATTTCACGAGCGATGATGTTGGAGAACATTTAGTAAATGGATTTATTTATGCGGAAGAAGCCAATGAAGATTCCGAAAAACTTCCTATAAAAATTAAGGTTACAATCAGGGAAGGGGCACCTTTTGATGCACATTTTGCAATTTTCAAGAAACCGAATTTTTATGTATTCCAAAAAGATGCAATGCTTGGAGTTGGAAAAGTTGATGGAATCACAGGAGTTCCTATAAAAGGCGACTATGCTTTGATTATTGATTTGAAAAATCCTGACAGCAAATTGGAAGAAGTTAATATAAAATCAGAAAATAACGCTGCAGATGTGACAATGCGAAGTGCATATTTAACCGGTATTTATAAAAGAGCTTTTTTCATCAGAGTGTTGTCAAATGATGTAAAAACAAAAATTGTCGCCGAAATAAAAATTGACGGCGAATGGTATACAAAGAGTGTGGATTTTGTCGCCGGAAGAGGTTTTGTAAAAGAAGCTGTTGCGATTGAAGGAGATTTAGTTTTTAAGAGTCCTGCAAACGAGGTAAATCTTCCGGATACTTTGAACGTTTTATATAACGACGGCTCAAGCGGCTCATCAAAAGTTACATGGGATACGTCAAAGGTTGATGAAAGCACGCCGGGAGAATACGATATAGTCGGAACTCTCGGGAATGGACTCAAAGTTAATGCAAAGCTCAAAATAACAAATAACAGAAACATCGAACTTGATTTCAGCAAGATGGGAACTGTTACGGTTAAACAATCCGAAAATATTATGCCTGATGAAATGCTTACTTTAAAAGTTGAAGGAATTGATCCGAAAGAGGTAAGTAGTATTGAAATCACCTCCGACAATCCGAAAGTTGTAAAGATTGAAGAGTATGACAGAAATTTTGACGGAAGCGACTTGAAAATAAAAGCTAAAGCAGTCGGTATCGGAAAAGCTGCAATTGTTTGCAAGCTTACAGCAATTGACGGACAGGAAGCAACGCAGTCGTTAAATGTTGTAGTTACTCCTATAAGAGATTTTAAGGCGGAAGATTTTGTTATCGTTTCTAAGGACGGTGGAACACAATGGGGTATATCGATTGCAAAAATCAAAGTTGTTTCTGAAAAGAATCAGGACTTGGATTTATATATAAAGTCAAAAGATTTAGGGTTATATAGTAAGATAAAAATAAATTCGGCCGATTACTCTGACGTTTATATAAGTCACAAGTCAATTGTAGGCACAAAGAAGAAAATTGAAATCTATCTAGGCTCAAATGACACAGTCCCGCAAGCTGAGTTTGAAGTGGAGGTTATTGCGGAAGGACAAGATTATCCGTGGAATAAAACTACCGAAGATCCTGAACCTAAACCGAGCAAATTTAAGATAGAAGATTTTAAACTTACGTTTGAAGACTCGGGTTGGGGATTTGGACTACTTGCATTTTTAAGCTGTGATAATCCGGCTGCCAATGAAATTAAAGGGTTTTCAATAAATGATTCAAACGGAAATAATCCATTTGATACCGAGGTAGCGAATATTGAAGAGGGTGGATTTATGAGTGAGGCACCGGATATGAATGAACTATACAATTTGAAAGTGTATGGCGATAAAGAAGGAAATACACTGTTGTTTGAAGGAAGAATTAAATTCAGCGAAGGAGGAAGATAATGAAAAGATTTATAAGTGTTTTATGCGCACTGTTGTTGTCGATTTCAATAAGCATAAACTCTTTTGCAGAGAATGTAACAATTGAGGTCGAACCGTCGGAAAAAGATAGAATTTCTTTAACAGATATCAAGAAGACGGATTTTAAAGTTAACGGCAATTTAAAAGGCGTCGATTTAAAAACTCAAGTTGTTGATAAAGACGGAAAACCGATAAATTATTCGATTTTCAATGAAGATTTGGAAAATGTCGAAACGAGTTTGAGGGCTTTCAACAAAATCACACCAAAGAGTGCAAGACTTGAAATTGCCGCATATAAAGAAGGTAAACTCGTTTCGAATGTAATTAATTTACCGGTGAAGTTTGAATATCTTTTCGGAAAAATCGATTATGTAAAACCGGTCGAAATTGTTGTATACGAAGGAGATAATGTTGAGCTTCCGGAAGAAGTTGAGGTTTTTCTTCTAAACGGAGCTATTGGAACTGCTGAAGTTAAGTGGAATATAAGCGGAAAAGATCTTACCGCAATCGGTAAGCAGGAGATTTTAGGGAAAGTAAACGGATACGACGGCGATGCAAAGCTTACTATTTTGGTTAAGGAAAGAGAAAAAATTGAAAAGGTTTTGGAACCGCAAATTGTTTTGTTGAAAGGGGAGGAACTTGTTCTTCCTTCGGAACTTCTTGTAACCACAAATACAGGGAAAAAATCCTTTAAAAAAGTAGTTTGGAATATGGATAGCTTCTCAAAAGATTTAAAAACAGTGCAATTGATTTCCGGAAAAGTTGAAGGCTATGGCACTGCAAATGCAAAAGTGCAAATAGTAGAAGCGGAAGAAGAACCGAAGTTTGCAAATGAAGCACTTTTAGAATATTTAAAAGTTTCTAATTTTTCAGAAGTGTTATCTTTGGATAGTGCATCCATCCAATGGGCTTCACTTCCAAACTCAGATGTAAGTGATTTTAAATATTTTAAAAAAATCACTGATATTGATGCTTCTATGGCAGGTTTTAAACCTGACTTCAAGGGCATTACAGGTTTGTCTAAACTGAAATCTTTAAATTTATATGCAGATGAAATAATTGATTTATCGTCTATAGCATATCTCGACACGATTGAAGAGTTAAAGGTGCATACTAATAATATTGAAGATTTGACACCTATTAAAAATTTTAAGAATTTAAAAAGATTAAATATTTCCGGAAACGATATAACAGATATTTCGCCTTTGGAAGATTTGCCACTTGAGTCTTTGGAAATTAGTGAATATCTAATTCCTAAATTGGATTTAACACCTCTTATGGGAAAGGACAATCTTTTAATAAACGGAAAACCGCTCAGCGAGTATCATATTAACATCATAAATTTCAAGGATAATTTTGCGAATGTTGAAACGGACGTCGAAGAATATATTCCACCTAAAAAAGTAAAGTTAAATGGAGAAATTGTTTCTGTCGATTGGGATGAAGAAACGGTCGATATGAAGGAAAAAGATGTTTATGATTTGGGTGGTTCAGTCGGGGAAGCAAGGCTGACTCTAAGAATTACAAAAATTGATTTTAAAGATACTGTGGTTACTTTTGAAGACCCTGCAATTACAAAAGCTGTAAGAAAAGCTGTTGATAGACCGAAGGGAGATATAATGTTGTCCGATGTTATTAATCTGAAGAATTTAGAGATAATAGGTCAAGGTGTAAAAAGCTTAAAAGGGGTCGAACAACTTAAGAATTTGGAAAAATTGGGGTTATATGCGAATTATATAAAAGGCGGTCAATTGATTTATGTGAAGGATCTGACAAAACTTAAATCTCTTGACCTTGCCGATAATAATCTTTTAGACATACCGGAAGGAAGTTTTGATAAACTTGTAAATCTTGAAGAGCTTGTACTCGACCATACAGGTATAAATACTTTGGATAAAAATATGATGTCGAAACTTGTAAGCTTAAGAGATTTATTGATTGAAGAAAACAGTTTTACAAATTTGGACTTTTTGGAAGACAACACAAGCATCAAAAATATTCTTTTCAGGGACAATAAAATAAAGGATATAAGTGGTGTAAGAAATAATAAAAATCTGGAAATGTTTTGGGGCGGAGACAATGAAGTCTCAGACATATCCGTGCTTAAAGGGCAAAAAGAACTCAATTATTTCAGCATGAAAAATAATAAAATTTCAGATATAAGTGCATTAAAAGACTCGACAAAACTCACGAATGTGTATTTGTCAAAAAACCAAATCACAGACATATCTGCGCTTGAGGGAAAGAGCTTTATAAATAACTTGGAACTTGATCACAATAAAATTTCAAATATTGAACCGCTTAAAGGTCTTACAAATCTTGAAAGACTTTATATAAATGACAATCAGATTAGAAGTTTTGAGCCTTTAAAGGGACTTGTTAATTTGAGAGTTCTTTATTTGAATAACAATTTGACCGATGATTACAGTCCGCTCGACGGAATAATTAATAACATAAAAAGCAAGGATTTTTAGGTGATTATAATGGATAAGAATAAAAGAATTTTATCATTTTTAATTTCATTTCTAATGATATTTTCATTCATTGTTCCAATAAATGCGGAAAATGATGAAAAAAATATCTTCAAGGAAATTCTTAAGAATGATTTTGAGAAGAATTCATCGATTCAAGAAATTGATTCAGATGAACGAAAAATATATATGGTCGGCGTTGAAGGTGAAAGCGTAATTGAACTTTTGGACCAAGGTTATGATGAAGAAAAGGCGAATAGAATCGCACTTGATATTCAAAATAAAGCTATTGAATCTATAAAGAATTTTAAAAATGTAACGATTGGAGAAAAATATCTTTATACAACGAACGGTTTCAGTATTACAACCGACAGAGCTACGGCTAAAAAGATTTCATTCCTTCCTTTAATTTCAAGCATCAGCGAAGCGCAAGTTTATGAAAAGCGCGTGAACAATGTCAGAAATATTTTGGAAATAGCTTCGATAAAAGAAAAGTATGGTATAGATGGAACAGGAATGGTTGTTGCCGTTCTTGACAGTGGTGTCGATCATACTCATAAAGATATGAATATCGATTCAGACAATGTAAAACTTACTGAAAGAATCGTAAATGATTTAAAAAGTAAAAATAAAATAACTTATGGAAAATATTTCAGTTCTAAAATTCCTTTTGCATACAATTATGCCGATGACAGCAGCAATGTTGTAAGAGATACTTTAAAAGAACGTGCGGATTTTTCACACGGAACACATGTTGCGGGTATTATCGGAGCGAATACAAAAGACGGTGGAGTGACCGGTATTGCACCGAATGCACAAATTCTCAATATGAAAATTTTCTCAAACAATCCAAAAGTACCAGGTGCTTCTGAAGATAAAATTGTAAAGGCAATCGACGATGCCGTTAAACTCGGCGCTGACGTTATAAATATGAGTTTTGGAATTGTTGCAGGGCTCCAAGATCCGTCGGATGTACAACAAAAAGCTGTTGCAAATGCGACAAATAATGGAACAATTGTTGTTGCGGCAGCAGGAAATGATGCTTATTCCACATTTCCGAATAAAACTGAAAAATCAATTGATGACGGCACAATTAGTGCACCGGGAATTGCAGAAGAAGCTATTCAAGTGGGCTCTCTTGAAAACTCTAAAATGGCTGTAAACTCGTTTATAGCAAAAGTCGGAAATGAAGAAAAACGAATAGGTTATGTCGGGTCTGACCACGATCCGGAAGTTTTGAAAGAGGATTACGAAATTGTGGACTGTGGTCTTGGCTCAAAAGAAGAAGTCCAAAATCTAGATTTGACCGGAAAAATAGGACTTGTTAAACGTGGGGCGAATATAGAATTTAAGGACAAAAAGTTAAATATTCAAGCAAAAAATGCACTTGGGGTAATCATTTACAACAAAGACGGTGACGATGAGCTTTTACCTTATATTTCAACGGATGAAAAAGTAAATATTCCAACACTTTTCATTTCTAATACGGATGGAGAATATCTGAAAAAGAATATTTCGAATGTAACGGTTAATTTCAAAAATGAAAGAATTATTATTGACAGTACAAAGAAAGATACCGTTTCGGAATTTTCGTCCTGGGGTCCGACTCCGAATTTGGGATTAAAACCGGATCTTATAGCTGTTGGGGGAAATGTTTACTCAACGATGGAAGGAAGCAAATATGGAAATATGTCCGGAACATCTATGGCTGCTCCAATGATTTCGGGTGTCAGTGCACTTGTTTTTGAAAAATTTAAAGCTGACGGTATTGAGAAAAATATTCCGAATTATGTTAAGACAGCTCTTATGAACACGGCAAATCCAAAGTATCAAAAGAGCGGAAAACCTTATAGCGTTAGACTTCAAGGTGCAGGAATGGTAAATCCTAAAGCTGCTCTTTCAAATAAACTTTTTGTAAGAAATAACAATAAAGCAAAGATTGAATTGAAGGAGATTGAGGGACCGAAAACTATTGAACTGGAATTCGAGAATAAATATGGAAATGATTTATCACTTGACATAAAAGTTTTGGGTGATACTTTTACGGTAGATAAGACAAAAATTGAAGCTGAAAATGGGGTTTCAAAAAATCAATTTACTATAACTCCAACTGTGGGAAAGAATGAATATGTAGACGGTTTTATTGAATTTAGCACAGGGGATGTTAAAGTAACGTTGCCGGTTCTCGGGTTTAATGGAAAATGGGCAGACCTTCCAATGTTTGACAGTGCTGATAAAGAAAATTCAATTTATAATGAAACGAGACTTGACACGGCTGTCATTAATCCTGTTTACACAAAACTTAAACCTCTCGGAGGCGACGAAAAAGATCCGAATCACTTTGCAATAAATCCTGACGATGAAGGCGCATATAATAACGTCATTCCAAAGTTCAGTCTTCTTCGCGTTGCAAAAGATTTTAAAATTACAGTTGAAAATGAAAACGGCGAAGTTATAAAAACTTTGGAAGATAAACACGGCGTGAGGAAAGTTGTCGGTTATAGAGATGTTGTTAAAGCAATAGTCAATTTTGATTGGCTATGGAAAGGCGGCATCTATGATAAGAATCTTGGAATTCAAAAAAAGGTTGAGGAGGGAAAATATACAATAAATATATATGCAACTCCGGATTTTGAGGGAGCAAAACCACAGAAGCTTTCATATCCATTGATTGTTGATAAATCTGCTCCGGTTTTAAAATCGAAAGTTTATTTTATTGAAGAAGATGCAGATAATTTTGTTTTAGAAACAAATGCAATGGATATGGGCAATCCGCCAAGCGGCATAAATAAATTTATGTTTATTATAAATGGAACTCCGTACAAAGAAAACGAAGAATTGCTTTTTAAACTTGAAGAAGAAAATGGAGTTTATAAAAAAGAATTGCCTTTAAAAGGTAATTATCCGTTTTATTCTCTAAGAGTCGGAGCAACCGATTATGCAAATAATATAGGTGAAACGAGAGCATACGTTATAATTAAACAAAATTCAAAAATAGAAATAAGCTCTGATAAAAATAAAATAAAAAGCGGAGATAGTTTAAATCTCAAATATAAATTGGATAACCCTGAAGTTGACAGATATCAAGTTTCGATTGACAATTTGGACGATGTGATTTATGAAGGAAATGAAAATGAAAGAGAACTTGAAATAAAGTCAAAAGACGGGAAACATAAATTAGTCGTAAAGGCTCTCAACAAAAAAGGACTTGTAATTGACGTGAACTATGTTGAAATAGAAATTGAAGCGTCAAAGACGGAGTCGGGTCTTATTGTTTCCAACAACACTTCGGATTATAGTTTCAGAAATGGAGAAATCTACAATGCAAGCTATGAACTAAAAAATACGACGACATTTGAGCAATCTGTCTCTTTCATAGTTGCGCTATATGATTTGAATGATAATATTGTTAATACCGCAGTTTCCGAAAAGAAGTTAAAACCGGGTCAAAAAGCTACTATGACAAACGGAATTAAGATTCCTGACACTGGTAAATATAAATTGAAAATTTTTGTTTGGGATAGTTTGGAAGATATGAACACGATTGTTCCGGTCAACGAAATAATACAAAAATAGAAAGTACGGTGGAAACACCGTATTTTTTTAAAACAATATGAACAATGTTCGAAAACGATTTTATTTGGGTATATAGATATAAATGACATTTGGAGGTGGATTATGGTTAAGAAGAAAACGCTTTTATTCATTGCGGGCATTGTTTGGATGTTTGCGGGATTTCATGTATTAAAAATCGGCATCGAAGCATATATGGACAATTTCTCGATATTGAATGTATTTTTGTCGATTGCGGTCATGCTCATATTCTGGTTTATGGTATTTGGAAAGCTTGTCGATAAGCACAACACAAGAATCAGGGCATACAAAGAAGAGAAGAAGTATTTCTGGAAT
>QWCK01003868.1_pt1 | contig 19572 bp, 19 predicted proteins | sample 1972571 | NCBI WGS metagenome assembly QWCK01 (sample SAMN09866710, study PRJNA288562) | Human gut metagenome isolate term2_stool, whole genome shotgun sequencing... | isolation source: gut | host: Homo sapiens | place: USA: California
TTTTACTCCTTGTTTTGCGGAGCAAAATGCGAGCCCTTTGGTGAGCAGAGGATTTTACTCCTTGTTTTGCGGAGCAAAATGCGAGCCCTTTGGTGAGCAATGCCCAGCACTCTTGGCACGTATTTTACTCCTTTGTTTTACTACTTTTTATTTCATCCTACTTTATGCTACTTTATCCTACTTAGTGGTATATATCAACCATTTATCGTATATATAAAAATAGAGTTATTTAATCGAAAACGAAATGAGGCTGTCTATGAAACCATTAAAAAATAAAGTAAGCATCACACTTGATTCAGACATCATTGAACAGTTAAAGCTCCTCGCCGAGCAGGACGACCGTTCTTTTTCCCAATATATCAATATGATATTGAAAGAATATCTGACCCAGGCGGACAAAAAGAAAGAAGCGTAAAACATCTCTGTCTTATGCTTCTCTCATCTTAGCCGTATTTCATTTATTTTTGGTATGCACCGTGCATACATTTTCACATTATATAATGTTGAGTTCAAATAGTAAGTTCAATTTTTGACTGTCAAATTACATTTAAAATAATATTGCTTCTAAGATCGCGCAGATGGCAGCCGCAGCAAAAAGAAATATAAATTCCGCTGCCACATAGCCGAGCAGTCTTACGAACCGGTTCTTACTGTTTACAACCGGTATGTTTCTCCGCATTCCCATATAATCACAGACAAAAAATATAAATACGATCTGCGACAGCCAGACCACCAGCCGTTCCAGTGTCAATTTTGACTGCGGGAGCAGTTTTCCATTCGCATCATGCGCTTCTAACGACCACGCGGTAACTGTGGTCAGTGCATATCCTATGACTGCGACGATCATTTTCCATACTTTTCCTGTCCGAAATCCCGGTATTTTATAAAAAGGGATTTCACCGGCCTGATCTTTTTTACAGCTCTGCGCACAATAAAACTTATTTTTATCACTATCCATACTACTGCAGGGGATTTCCGCTGCATTGCAGATATCCGCCTTAAGTTCATCCACATTCTGATACCGGTCCTCAGGGTTTATCTTAATGCATTTTAACACAATCGTCCTGAATTTTCCTTCGGTCAGCTTTTCCATCGGGAACTCTCTCACAAGCATATAATTAAGCAGCACACCCATCGCATAAATATCGGTTCTCGCATCCGTCTGTCCGAACCCAAACTGTTCCGGTGCCGCATAGCCTTGCGTTCCCATCATATCAGTATCCTTTGACTTGCCAGGCTGGTAGATCCTCGCAATGTCAAAATCGACCAGCTTCACTTCCCCCTCATTGGTCAGAATCACATTCTCTGCTTTCAAGTCTCTGCATATGACTGGCATTTTTGCATGGTGCAAAGGGTAAAGCGCATCGCATAGACAGATTATGATATCAGCAGCGTCTTTCTCCGAAAAATTCTTTTCTTTTAACATTTCTTCCAGATTTTTTCCGCTCAAGTACTCCTCGATCACGATCAGATTCGTATCGGTCTGAATACACTCATAGATCTTTGGTATATACGCATTCGGATTTTCCTTTAAAAAAAGATAAATCTCCTCCAGGTCCAATGCAACATACTTTCGCACACCAATCACACCATTCACTTGGTTTCTTACGATATGTACTTTTTCATTGTCACCCAGTCTGCCAAGATCCACATATTCTGACAAACAGTACTCCTCATCTAACCGCATATAATTTCCCACCATTTTCTTGCATTCATCTGTACAACACGATATTATAAATGTCAGGGCAGTTCATGCGCCCAAACCAGCATTTACAATTTGTAGTATAAAAATATTTTATTATTTTTTACAGTACAATTCAAGGAGACTTTATGGATCAGAAAACGACCGGCGAACTGATGCAGCTTCTCTCTTCCGCCAAAAATATTTCCGATTTAAAACAATACACTGACGCACTTGCAGACATGACATCTTCCGTGACCTTTCCGGAATATTTAAATGAACTGATGCATGCCCGCGGCGTGACCGCCTCAAAACTGATCTCTGCAGCCCAGATTCAGCGCAATTACGGCTATCAGATCTTAGACGGCAGGCGAAGTCCCTCCCGTGATAAAGTCATTTCTCTCTGCCTTGCACTAAAGCTTGAGCTCCCGGAAACACAGCGTGCTCTCACGCTCACAAAAAACGGACAGCTCTATTCCAAAAACAAACGGGATTCCATCCTCATTTTTGCTTTTGGGAAAAAGCTGTCCGTGATTGACACAAACGTGCTTTTAGAAGAAATGAATGAGCCTGTTTTAAACTGACTTCTGCATCATTCAAAAACATCCTGCCCTGTTGTAACATCTTTTCAAAGTGCACTTCTTTCTCATTCTACGTTTTCAAACTCGATCCCCATCATCGTAAGCCCGTGTGCCGGCGCCGTAGGCCCTGCCGCGCTGCGGTCTTTCTTTGCAAGAATTTCTTTTACCGCCTCCGGTTTGATCGCACCACCGCCAACCTGCACTAATGTCCCTGCAATGATCCGTACCATATTGTAAAGGAAACCGTTTCCCGTCACGCGGATCGTGATGATATCTCCTTCTTTTTCCACATCACAGGCATAGATCGTGCGCACCGTCGTCTTTACCTGTGCACCGATCGCACAAAAACTCTTAAAATCATGCTCTCCCTCAAGATAAGATGCCGCTTTTTTCATTTTCTCCACATCCAGTGGATAATGATAAAAATAGGTATCCAGCCGTCTTGTCGGCATACGGAATGTCCGGTTTAAAATACGGTATTCATAAGTTTTTCTGCTGTTCTGATAGCGCGGATGCCAGCCATCCTCCACCTCACAGGATCCCTGCACCACAATATCTTCCGGCAGTCTCTGATTGAGTGCAAATGCAATTTTATCTGCCGGCATCCTCGTGTTCGTATCAAATACTGCAATATTTCCAAGGGAATGTACACCCGAATCCGTCCGGCTCGCACCGCTCACCACGATCTGCTCGCCCAGAAGATTCGAAAGATTCTTATTTAGCACTTCTTCTATCGTGATACCGTTCGGCTGCACCTGCCATCCTTTGTAATTCGTGCCGTCATACGCCACGATCATTTTTACACGCATAGTAATCTCCTGTTCTGAGCCGCATGCTGCGATAAAGCGGCAACAATCTGACCTTCCCGCAGACATATTTTTATATATTGCCGTAAAAGCCGCTTGTTTTTCCAACAGACAAATATCCCTGGAATCAAGCTTATTTTTCACGCTGACTTTCTGTTCTGTTTAAAAAATCCGTAGAACAGAATAGTCCGTGCACTTCAATATCCAATGGGTGAAAACCTAATCTCTCAGCATCATCTCGCCCATTCCTTCTTTCTTTTCAACATCTTTTTCACTGTTTTGGGCGAAATCTTCTTCTATTTTCCCGTTTCACCCTGGATTTTTCATTTTTGCGGGCTATTTACGCTGGTTCATGTCATTTTCGCCCATTTTCCTGTATTTTGACTGATTTTCTATCAACAAATGGGTGAATTACTTCTATTTTTCATCTGTTTCGCCCATGTTCAAACTTTTGTATGAATGGAACCTCTTCTTAGCCAGGTGAATATTCCTCCTGTGAGATTTTTTCATTCATAAGATTCGGGTGGCAAAGGGTGGCACACAACTTAGTGGTTGTCAAATTGCACAAAGCCGCTCCTATTTTCCAGCTTTGTGCAATACTCTTCCAAAATGACAAACTACCCTGCCGGCATTCCATCATGAACCTCAGCCTGCCGGCACTGCAAAAATTTCCCGCGTCATAACTTACCTTACTGCGGAAACGGTAAAAAGAACCTGCACAGCAAAATAACCACAAAATACCCGATCACAAGCACATATGCTTTATGATCCACGCCTGCGTAACGCAGAGGTTTCATCTTGGTTCTGCCCTCGCCGCCATTGTAGCAGCGCGCCTCCATCGCCATCGCAAGGTCGTCTGCTCGACGGAACGCAGAGACGAATAACGGTACCAAAAGAGGAATCATGTTTTTCACTCTCAGTAACAGATTTCCGCTCTCAAAGTCAGCACCTCTCGCCATCTGTGCCTTCATGATCTTGTCTGTCTCCTCGATGAGGATCGGGATAAAACGGAGTGCGATCGACATCATCATCGCAATCGCATGAACCGGAACACCGATCTTTGATAACGGCATCAGTGATTTTTCCAGACCGTCCGTGAGCTGGTTTGGCGTCGTCGTGAGTGTCATGATCGAGGTTCCAAGGATCAGGTAGGTCAGACGGATCGCCATCAGAATCGCATTCTGCGCCCCCTCTGCCGTGATCTTAAAGATCCAGAATTTCACGATCGGCGTACCAGGTGTCAGAAAAAGGTTGAATGCCGCCGTGATCAGCATCAGCACCACGATCGCCTTCAAACCCTTTACCATAAACTTAAATGGAACTTTGGACGTTCTGATGCAGAAGATCAAAAATACAGTTGCAACCAGAAGTGCCGCAATCCCTTTAAAACAAAACAATGATATAATATAAATAAATGTAGCAAACAGTTTTACGCGCGGGTCCAGTTTATGAATGACGGAATCCGCTGGATAATACTGGCCCAGTGTAATATCTCTTAACATCTTCTTCCTCCGAACCGTTACATATGAAAGTCTGTTTTTCCAGAATCAATTCCGGTCAGCGCCTCGAGCAGACAAGCTCTTGCCTCCGCCACCGTGGTTGCATCTGTATCCACATTCAGACCTTTTTCCTTCAGTTCATGCATCAGGTAAGTCACCTGCGGTGCTGCAAGTCCAACCGCCTCAAGTTCTTTGTAGTGGCGGAATACTTCTTTTGGCGCACCGTCTAACATCACACTGCCGTGATTCATCACGATAATACGCTCCACATATTTTGCGACGTCCTCCATGCTGTGCGATACTAAAATAACCGTAATACCGCGTTCCCTGTGCATCCGCTCCACAAGATCTAAGATCTCATCACGTCCTGCCGGATCAAGTCCCGCCGTCGGCTCATCTAAGATCAATACCTCCGGCTTCATGGCAAGCACGCCCGCAATCGCAACACGGCGTTTCTGTCCACCGGAAAGATCAAACGGAGACTGGTAATAAAGCTCCTCCGGCAGTCCGACACTCCGCAGCGCCTCAAATGCCCGAAGACCTGCCTCCTCTTTCGACAATCCCTGATTTTTCGGTCCGAAACACACGTCGTCAAAGATCGTTGTCTCAAACAACTGATGCTCCGGATACTGAAATACCAGCCCGACGCGGTTTCTCAATTCACGCAGGTCAAAATCATCTTCATAAATATCCTGACCATGAAAATAGATCGTCCCGGATGTCGCCTTCATCAGACCGTTCAAGTGCTGGATCAAGGTGGACTTTCCGGAACCGGTATGCCCGATCACGCCGATAAACTGTCCATCCTCGATCGTTAAGTTTACATCCTTTAACGCCTGGATCTGGTACGCAGTCCCTTCGCTGTATACATAATTCACTTTATCTAAAATAATTGACATGTTCATCCTCATTTCTGGGGCACCCACTGCAGAGCAGCACCCCAAAAGCCTTCCATTTTACTCAAAATCAGATGATCTTTTAAAAACATATAACCATAAAATGCCTGCTCTACTGATATTCCATCTCTGCGCTCCACATCATACACATTCCACAATCATGCTATCATCGTGCTCCACATCATACGCATTCCATGATCATGAATCGATCTGTGCGATTCGCAGAATATGCCCCACAAGTTCTTCCCGCGTCAGCACGCCAAGCGGAATATCAAGTCCTGACTGTCTGAGCAGGTCAGCAAGGATCGTAACCTGCGGTACATCCAGCCGGTATTCCTTTAACTTTCCGACCTGGGAAAAAATTTCGCGCGGTGTCCCCTGCATGACAACTTTCCCCTTGTCCATCACAATCACCTTATCTGCACCGACGACTTCTTCCATATAATGTGTGATCAGAATGATCGTGACACCCTTTTTCTGATTGAGTTCATGCGCAGTGCGGATGACATCCGCTCTTCCGTTTGGGTCAAGCATTGCGGTCGGCTCGTCTAACACGATGCACTTTGGCTCCATCGCTACGACACCCGCGATCGCAACGCGCTGTTTCTGACCTCCGGAAAGTTTGTTTGGCGAATGATGACGGTATTTTAACATGCCGACTGCCTTTAAACTCTCCTCCACACGCTGCCAGATCTCATCGGTTGGCACACCGATATTTTCCGGTCCGAATCCGACATCCTCCTCCACCACACTGGCAATGATCTGATTGTCTGGATTCTGGAAAACCATTCCGGCGGTCTTTCGCACCGGAATGACATTCTCCTCTTTTGAAACATCCATGCCGTCCACAAAAAGACTACCCTCGGACGGGGCTAACAGTGCATTGATATGCTTTGCAAGCGTAGATTTACCGGAACCGTTATGTCCTAAAATTGCGATAAAATCTCCCTGCTTCACATCGAGATCCACATGATCTAAGGCAGTCTGGATCGACTCTACGTTTCCCTCTTCATCACGTCTGATATATTCATGCACAAGCTGTTTTGCCTTAATAATTCCCATCTGTTTTTATTCCTTCCCGTATCAGTCATCCCAGCGCAGTCTGTGCAGTTCTCCCTGCAGCTTCATATGGTCAAACTGATTCTGTCTGAGTGCCTCATAGAGCACGATCGCAACGGAATTTGACAGGTTCAGTGAACGTGTCTCCCCGATCATCGGGATCCGCACACAGGTATCCGGATTGGCTTTTAAGATCTCCTCCGGGATTCCTGCACTCTCTTTTCCAAACATAATATAGCAGTCCGGCTCGTAGGAAACCTCTGTGTATACATGGCGTCCCTTTGTCGTTGCCATATAGATCTTTGCACCCGGATTTTTCTCACAGAAATCATCCCAGTTCACATAGGTCGTCACATCAAGCTCACTCCAGTAATCCATCCCGGCACGCTTGATCGATTTTTCATCAAGATGAAATCCAAGCGGTTCGATCAGATGGAGCCTTGTCCCTGTTGCGACACAGGTTCTTCCGATATTTCCGGTATTTGCCGGGATCTCCGGCTCATATAAAACAATATTTAACTTTGCCATAATAATCCTCATTTCCAGGCAGTCTGCCAAACAGACCACAATATGAAAAATAAGCTGTCATGCCTGTTTTTCACCCTGTTTTCTCAGCCCTGTAATAAATGCCTCCATGCGGTTCATCGCCTCTTTTAAATTCTCCAGCGAATACGCATAGGAAATACGGATAAATCCTTCCCCGCAGTCTCCGAATGCCGTTCCCGGAACGACTGCAAGCTTCTCTGTATTTAAAAGCTCCGTGGCGAACTGCTCGGATGTCATACCAAATTCGCTGATGCACGGGAACACATAAAATGCTCCAAACGGCTCGAAACAGGATAATTCCATCTCCTTAAAACGGTGCAGCAGATAGCGGCGTCTTCCGTTGTATTCCTCACGCATCTGTGCCACATCCTCATCACCGTTTTTTAATGCCTCCACGCCTGCGTACTGGCTGGTGGACGGTGCACACATGATCGCAAACTGGTGGATCTTTAACATCTGCTCAATGATCACACGCGGTCCACATGCGTAGCCGAGACGCCATCCTGTCATGGCATGTGATTTGGAAAAACCGTTGATCACGATCGTTCTCTCCCACATTCCCGGCAGAGACGCAATCGTCACATGTTTCTCAAGGTAGGTAAGCTCTGAATAGATCTCGTCACTCAATACAAAAATATCATGTTTTTTGATCACTTCCGCGATTTTTTCAAGATCTGATTTTTCCATAATTGCCCCGGTTGGATTGTTCGGGAACGGAAGTACCAAAAGCTTTGTCTTTGGCGTGATCGCAGCCTCTAACTCTTCTGCAGTCAGACGAAATTCGTTTTCTGCTTTTAACTCGATCACGACCGGTACTCCGCCTGCTAAAACGGCACACGGCACATAGGACACATAACTCGGCTGTGGGATCAAAACCTCATCCCCCGGATCTAACATAGCACGCATTGCCGCATCGATTGCCTCACTTCCTCCGATCGTCACCATGATCTCATGATCCACGTCATAAGATATCCCGTAATGACGGTTCAGATAACGGTCGATCTCTGTCTTTAACTCTTTTAAACCTGCATTTGAGGTATAATGTGTTTTTCCTTTTTCCAGGGAATAAATACCCTCGTCGCGGATATGCCACGGCGTATCAAAATCCGGCTCGCCGACACCAAGGGAGATTGCGTCCTTCATCTCATGTACCACATCGAAGAACTTACGGATCCCGGACGGCTGGATCGTTGTAATTGTTTTATTTAATGGATCTCTCATATTACATCTCTATCCTTTCATCTTTTGCCGGTTCTGCCATAACGGTTCCGTGATCTTTGTATTTTTTCAGAATAAAATTCGTCTTTGTACTTAAAACAGAATCAAGCGGTGAAAGTTTATTGGAAACAAACTGGGAAACCTCACGCAGTGTCTTTCCCTCGATCGTTACCATAAAATCAAATCCGCCGGAGATCAGATAAACGGAATTTACTTCCGGATAGTTGTAAATGCGCTCTGCCACCTTGTCAAATCCCATTCCGCGCTGTGGTGTGACACGCACCTCGATTAAAGCTGTCACCTTTTCAATTCCCGCCTTATCCCAGTCGATCAGGGTATGGTATCCGCAGATAATATGCTCCTCTTCCATTTTCTGAAGCTCATTTACCACGGCTGCCTCATCTACACCTAAAATAATTGCCAGTTCCTTTAAATCAATTCTGCTGTTCTTCTCTATAAAAGTTAAAATCTTTTCACGCATGATAATCCTATCCTCCATAATTTGTACTCTTTTGAGCACTGCTTTAATCCATAACAACAGATCTGCCCGCTAAACGAAACTTGCAGTCTGTTTTTGTGTGAAAAATCTGATTTTCACACATTATACAACTTTATATAATTCGTCCGTCTTCGGCGGCTCTAAAAACCGTCTCTCATCCTCATTTAATAAAACTCTGTCATTTCCGGCTGTTGCTTTTCCGATAATTGTTGCCGGTATTCCTGCTTTTTTCAGTTCATTTACCAGCAGATTGCCATCGGCTGCTGCCATCAGCATAGAACCGCTTGAGATCAGTTCATATGGGTTGATTCCGAAAAATTCACAGATCTCGATTGTTTCCTGACGAACGGGAATCTTTTTTAAATCGATTTCAAGTCCGACGCCAGATGCTTCTGCCATTTCCCAGAGTGCACCAAAGATACCGCCCTCTGTGACGTCATGCATAGCACTAACGCCAGACCGAACGGCGACTGCGGCCTCTGAAAGCACGGATAAATATACATCCAGTTTTTTCGCATTTTCGATAAATGGTGCAGAAAATCTTGTTAAAAGATCTTTTTCTTTTTCCTTTGCAATGATGGAGGTTCCCTCGATCCCGATCCACTTTGTCACAAGAATATCCATGCCCGGCTTTGCCCCTCCGGTAGAGATCAGGCATCCGTCTTTTACTTTGCCGACACCACAAACGGAAATAACCGGCTGGTTGACAACTGCCGTGATCTCCGTATGACCGCCCATGACCTGCACGCCTGCCTTTGCACATGCAGCTTCTACCTGCTGCATCATCTCTCTTAGATCAGGCTCTTCAATCTCCGGTGGAAGCAAGACAGTAAGCAGAACGCCGACCGGCTCTGCCCCGGCACTGGCAAGATCATTTGCCGTAATCTGGATTGCAAGTGTACCGATATCCTGTGCCGTTCCTGTGATCGGATCTGTTGACATCACAAGTGTCTCATCCTCTGCCAGCTTGACCGCCGCGCAGTCCTCTCCCACACCGGCGCCTAAGACAACCTCCGGTCTTTTGGTATGTATCTGTTTAAATACGGAGCGTTTGAGCACATTCTCCGGTACTTTTCCAATCTTCATCGCAAACTCCATTCCTGTTTATAGTTATAGGCTGTCTCTTACGAGGCAGCCTCTTTTTGTTTCTTATAATAAATTACTGACCATTTCCACCGTTATCTCCGCTGACGTCCACCTGTCCGTCTCCGACAATTGCCTGTTCCTCTGCAGACTGGTTCTCTGCCGGCTGTTCCGGTGTGGCTGCTGCCGCTGCAGTAAACTGGGCAACTGCGGCATAGATCGTTCCTTCATCACCGGTCGCCAACGCCGCACCGATTGTCGCTGATGCATTCGGATCTTCCGATGCCGTTCCAACGTTTACGATCTTTGGTGATGCCTTATAAGTACTCTTATTAAATACTTCGCGGCTCTCTTCGACACCATTTACCGTAACGACTTTCCAGAGCTGTGCCACATATCCGACATGTTTTCCCTGGGATACACTCATAGTTCCCACCGGATCTCCGGTTGCAACAAACTGTGTGCCCGGATCCTGTTCTGATACAACTTCACTCTCATATGTCACCTTACGGTTTGCAGGTCTTGTCTCTTCCCCGTAAATATTGAAGTAAACATTTTTTCCTGAAGTATATCCTTCAATATAGATCGGTACGTCCTGATTATTGACAAATTTTAAATCCTTGTAATCGCCTGCGATCGCAGCATCCATGGATGGTTTGACATAGGTAACGATCATAGAATGGTTCGAACGCTCGGTAACTTCAAGTTCCGCTAAAATAACTGCATTATATAATGTTGTGGAAACCTGGCAGACGCCACCGCCATAGGACTGTACGGTCTGTCCATTTTCATAGGCTCCGGCCAGTTCATACCCATTGGCTGCATCTAACGGTCCGATCGTCTCATAAACAGAAAACTCTTCTCCCGGATATAAAACAGTTCCATTGATCTTGCCTGCTGCCGTTGCAATATTGTCACAGCGGTTCTGGGTAGAAGAACTGTAATTCGTATTGAATCCACCGAGCAGATCTTTTACCTTAGAAAGCTCTTCCTCGCTTCCCTTCGGCTCCACGATCTCTGCTGTAAGTTCAATATTTCCACCCTGTCCGTCCCAGTCGTTACTGACGTAATTTTCGATCGCTGCAATCGACTTTTCTACGTTGACTTCAACACCCTGCGACCCTTTAATGATCTTAAATGTTCCATTTTCACGCACCAGACCATTGTCCACTGCCTTCTGATCGAGCTCATCCGCTTTCTCGGCAAGCAGTTCTGATACTGTATCATGATCTACGTTCAACACCATATCAATGACAACACTGCCATTTTCAAGGTCTTTCTTATCTTTGTATTTTTTAATCAGATTGCCGCTTTTTCCGACATCCATCGCCTCTGAAACAACATTCATATCGGTAAACTCGAGTGCCAGATCCGATGCCTTTACCTGCGTACTATGCTCTCCTGCAGTCAGTGTAAATACAGCTTCCCCTGCATTATTTACATAATCAGTCACTGCATTCAAAGCTTCCTGCTCTGTCATACCGCCGACATCAATATTGCCAATATAAACTCCCTGCGCAATACGGTCTGTGTCTTCCGCTTTTGCCTGCGTCGGATTTAAAATAGCGCCAAATGCCACGGCTAACCCCAGAGCTGCTAATATTTTACCTGTTTTTTTCATCTTTTCCCTCTGAAACTATTACTTTTGCTGAATCTTTGCTGTTCATTTTATCACAACTGCCCTCTTTTTCAAGGTGCATTACCACGAATATATTTGACTGTTTGCCCTGTTTTTAGTATATTTTACATGAACAGATTTATTACAACAGTGCCGCAAGTACAGTCGTAAGCAGCATCGTTCCAACCAGAATGATCACAACTGCTGCAAGTACTTTTTTATTTTTCTTTTTACTGAAATCATACATATAAATGTACCTCCATTTCAAAAAACACGGCACGGAAAGGATTTCACATGCCATTTTTAGGTTTATTCATTGCAGTTGTCTGCCTGTTCACATTTTTCCGTAAACGTTCAAACCGCTCCCAGGAGAACGTAACTGACCGCTTCTGGAAAAGGGAATCCATCGCAAACAACACCCGCTTACAGGATTTAAGCGGACTCCCCTATATTACCATACCTTTTGACAAATTTCCAATAGGTATGTACGAAAATGATTTATTAAAAAATTATGAAAATACCCTGCAGACGCTTTCCGGGCAAAAGATCGTCAATTTCGGCACACAGACCAATACTGATCTGAAGATCACTTACGGTACTGCCAGTCTCCCTGCCCTGACGGAATACGAACAAAATTTTACCACACTCTGTCAGACGCTTACCGCCTATGCCGGGCAGCTTTTCGAACTCGGTCATACCGATGATGCCCGTACAATTTTAGAATATGGTATCAGTATCGGCTCCGACTTAAGCCAGAATTATCTGCTTTTAGCTAAGATCTATCAGTCTTCCGGCGAAACCGGACGGATCCGGGAACTCCTTGCATCCGCGGAACAGCTTGATTCTCTGATGAAACGTTCGATCGTAGAAAAACTGACCGCCATGCTCCCGGAAGATACCACAAATACGCCGGTACAATGATCCGTATCATGCTTCATAGACATCCGGCTCGTTCCACACATAATATTTTATGGCATTTTCCCATAGGTGGCGATCAGCCGGTCCGTCAGTCTTGATGCCTCGCTCCTTGTCATCTCCGGGAAATTTTCCGGCAGTTTGATCTGATAATGCGCCGCATATTCTCTTAAGTATTTTATCTGCCGTACCGTTGCCGGCGTCTGTTTTTTCGCCTTATAAAGAAGCGGCTTTGGCATGAAATCTCCGGCAGATTCCTCCTCGTATCGTTCCCTGAGTGCCTCGTAAACCTGCCATGTTTCATATGCATCGTCAAATGCACGATGGGCATTTTCTCTTTTTACCCCAAAGCAGGCACACAGGCTTTCCAGATCCTTTTTCTGCTCTTTCGGCAAAAATTTCCTTGCAAGTTTTAAGGTATCAACCGCATTCCGTTCCAATGGCATATTATGATTTACCGCCCACTGCTTTAAAAATCCATAATCGAAAATCACATTCTGCCCAACGATGATATCCTCTCCGATAAATTCAAAGAACTGCCGCATTGCCTCTTCTTTTTCCATGCCGCCCTGCACCATCGCCTCCGTGATCCCGGTAAGTTCAGTCACTTTTTCCGGTATCTTTACGTTCTGGCATAAAATTGCACCAAATTTATCCACCGCCTGATGGTTCCGGACTCTGACTGCCCCTACTTCTAAAATATGATCGGTCTTTGCATTCAGACCTGTCATTTCAAGATCAATGACTACATAATCCTGCATCCTCATCCTCCATGATCCACGTCACCTTCGCCTGATGGTCTAATGGATCCCTGTCCGTATAATCGAACAGCGCATACAATGGTTTTCCTGCCCGTTTGGGCAGTTCTTTTAATACCCGTTCCCCTTTATCCGGAAAACGATAGGAAAAACACTCCACATGCGACTGCTTTCCATTTTTGCAGTATGCCCGCGTCACCTGTTTCCATACACTTAAATCTTTTGCCCAGACAGGCCTGCTCTTGCAGTTTTCACGGTAATAAAGATCAAAGATCAGGCTTTCTTTTATGATATCCAGGATTTCCAGATGATCAGCTTTTTTCCCTGCCTCCGTAATATTCCGCTGTTCTCCGGCAGTGATATCTCCGGCAAATGTTTCTTTGATAAATTCCAGCAAGATCTCCGAGCGCCGGATCCTCGCGTGGCTCATGCCAAAATAGCCGTTTCTCTCATAATATTTTCCAAGCTCCTGAAACATGAAAAATGCGCTCTTAAATAAAACTCCGAGCACCTTCATCGTAATTTCAAACTGCCCGCTGTTATAATACACTTCCAGCATCTCTTCCACCTGACGTATCTTTAAGACATCCTCATAGGGAAGCCACTTTGTCTTCAGCACTTCATAGGGCGGTCTGCTGTGGTATTCGATCTCATATTCTTTCGCATGCTCATACATATAAGAGCCCTTTAACACCTTTAAGAATCCAAGCTGGAGCTGGTTTGGGCGGAGTTCATAGATCTCATCAAAGGATTTTGCAAACGTGTCATAATCTTCAAATGGGAGTCCTGCGATCAGATCCAGATGCTCATGGATATTCTCATGTTTCTGAACTTCTTTCACAACTTCCTTTAACCGTTCTAACTGCATGGTGCGGTGGATCTCTTTGATCGTCGCCCCGTTCGTCGACTGCACACCGATCTCTAACTGGATCAGCCCCGGCCGCATCGTTCCGATCAATGCAAGTTCTTCTTCCCTCAAAAGATCTGCAGAGATCTCAAAATGGAAATTGGTGATTCCGTTATCATGTTCCTTAATGTAAGACCAGATCTCCATTGCATGCGCATGATTACAGTTGAATGTCCTGTCCACAAATTTTACCTGCGGCACTTCCCGGTCAATAAAAAACTGCAGTTCCTTTTTCACAAGCTCCGCATCCCGGAAGCGAAGCTGCTTTTCCACAGAGGAAAGACAGTAACTGCAGGAAAACGGACAGCCACGGCTCGACTCATAATAAATGATACGGTTTTTAAAATCGCCCGCCTTGTCATAGCAGAATGGAATGTCACTTAAATCGAGCATTTCCCGCGGTGCGGTAAAGATGATCTCATCCCCGTTCCGGTATGCGATCCCTGGTATTTCTCCAGGTTTCGATCTTTCCTCCGTGCTTTTACCCTCTCCTGTTATCTGTGTTTCCTGTATTTTCTGCTTTTCTTTGTCTCTCCGGCTTTCCCCGGCATAATACTCCGCCAGCTCACAGAATGTCTTTTCCCCTTCCCCGATCATCACACCGGTGATCTGCGGGTGTTCTCTCAAAAAACTCTCCGTCTCATACGAAACCTCCGGACCTCCTACCCAGACCGGCACTTCCGGGCGAAGCTTGTGAAATTCTTCCGCCAGTTCCTCCACAAATGCAATATTCCAGATATAACAGGAAAACATAAGAACATCCGGCTTCGCCTTGTAGATTCCCTCTAAAATATCCTCCATCTGGTTGTTGATCGTATATTCCCCGATCTCTACTGTATCGGAATCAGCCATGCCTTTTGCGTAATGTGCGGCATATGCACGCAGATTATAAACGGCAAGGTTGGAATGTATATATTTGGCATTGATCGCCGTAAGTAAAATCTTCATCTGTTTTCTGCCTCCATTTTTTTCATTATAGCGAAGAAAAAACCTTGTTGCAACGTACAAAAAAATCCGGTTCTCCGCTGCCAGATTTTTACCTGACAGTGTGAAACCGGATTTTCTTTTCTTCATAGATTCGGGTGTCAAAAAGTGGTTTTCAATTTTAGGTCTGTCAAATTGCACAAAAGCGTACAATCTGTTATCTACCGCAAAATATGTCTTACAATAACGTCTATCCCTGCAATCCACAGAAGAATTGCTCCCGCAATATATGCTTTTGTCTTATGCTCAAATCCAAGGTGATATCCGGTATAGATACCGGTCACAACAACCGCGATCGTAAGTCCTGCGATCATCAGGAGCATGACAAGAAGATTTGTTCCCAGAAAGCCAAATGCAATGCCGGTCAGCAGGGTATAAATGCTGGTAACTGCCGCAATCGCCAGTAACTGTTTCCATCCAAGCTTCTGTTCACAGTGCTCTACAATGCGCTCATTTTTTATGGCTTTTGCAACCAGCCGCACTCCCAGGCAGAAAAAGATGGCTGCTGCAATGACAAACCCGGTCACTTTTTCATTGTGCGTTATGGTGTTACGGTACAAAAGTCCTGACAGGTAGCTTCCGACGAACAGCGCTGCCATCTGCCATGCAGCAATCAGTTGCTACCAGTGATCCCTGACACTCCATGGCTGCAAATATATCCAGCGATATGCCTGCTATGATCAGCAGATTCTCCAACGCATTCATCTTACTCCTCCTAAAAGCGGTTCTTTAGTCTTCTGCTTTTACCGCATCCGTTTTGATAATAAATTTAACACTTCCGTTCACGCCATCTGCAATGTCAGTATAAGTCTGGTAATCAGCACCGGCATCTAATACAGCCTGGATACGGTCAACAAGCGGCTCGATATCGCCATTGTAGGAATTGATGATCTCATCGATTCCATCCTCGCTGAACTCAGTGATTCCATCTGCAAGCTGATGCGCTCCGTCAGAAAGTTCTCCAACACCATCAATGATCGCATCGGTACCATCACTTAAAGTACCTGCACCATCGTTTAACTTCTGGAACTGGTCAGCTCCGGTAGAAAGGGATCCGGCTTTCTCTTTTAACTGTCCGATACCACCGTCTAAGGTATTTAAACCATCGGAAAGATCAGATGCTCCTTTGTGCAGTGTAGATGCTCCGTCTGCCACTTTTCCAGCTCCCGTTGCAAGATCTCCGGCTCCTTTCTTTAACTTGGTTGCTCCGGTTGCAAGGTCAGATGCTCCTTTTTTCAGGGTTCCAGCTCCCGTTGCAAGATCGGCTGCTCCCGTCTTTAAGGTTCCGGCTCCGGTTGCAAGGTCTGCTGCTCCTTGTGCTACCTGGGCAGAACCGGCTGCTGCTGCATCTGCTCCGGTGGAAAGCTGGCTTGCTCCCTGTGCTACTTTTCCTGCTCCCTCTGCAAGAGATGCCGCTCCCTGCTGAAGTTTAGTAATCTGCTCCTGTGTATCCGGTTCCGTAAGTTTTCTCGACACTGTGTCAATTACACCTATCATACCTACACCTTCACCAACTTTTAGACTCGTTTGCGAAATTAAAGAAGATATTTTTTGAATCGCAGCAGATGCCCCTGCTACATCACTAATTGAATCAACTCCTATTGTTCCGCCAATCTGCGAAACTACCTGTGCATAAATATCGTTCGCTGCGGTTGTGTCACCTTTTGTCTCAGCAACAATACCCTGTATTAATGCGTTCTGCAGTGATGCATACTGCAGAACCGCATTATTTGCTGTGTCTTCCGATATCTCACCAATTGATGCTTTCGTCTCTGCAAGGTCAGTTCCCATCTTGTTCAACGTTCCGATCAATGTTCCCACGCCTGTATTTAACTGAGCCGCTCCATCCGATACACTCTGTGTTCCACTAACTAACGTTTTCATATTTGTTGCAATCGACTGCACCCCATCATTTAAGCTGGCTGCTCCACTCGATAACGTATTAGCACCATCGGAAAGAGATGTTGCTCCGGCAGATAACGTATCTGCTCCGGTGGAGAGATCACTTGCTCCGCCTGATAAGGTATTTGCTCCGGTAGAAAGATCTTTCACACCATTGGAAAGTGTATTCGCTCCGGTAGATACATCTTTTGCACCTTTCTTTAAGGTTCCTGCTCCGTCTTTTAAGGAAGATGCTCCTTTTGCTGCACTTGCTGAACCATCTTTTAAGGTTCCCACACCACTGATCAGTGTTGGTACACTTCCTGCTAAGGTATCCACACCACTCTTTAATGTTCCGATTCCTGTGGATAAAGTAGAAGCTCCATCCGTATAATCTTTGATACCGTTCTTTAATGTTCCGACACCGTCTTTAAACTCACCCATCTTGGATTTTAAAGTATCTACACCGTCTGCGAGCTCACCGGAACCATCTTTTAACTGATCTGTTGCATCTGTTAAAGTATCTAACATATCATCAACTTCAGAAAGATCTGCATCTCCGTCTTTGCTGATAAAGTTTGTTGCATTCATCACAACTGTCATTGTGGTGCTTAATGAGAAATTCTCCACATCTGCAGTTACTTCCACGTAATCCGGGATCGATACATCTCCGTCAAAATCAGAATCATCCACATCTAAGCTCTCTTTTAATCCCGGAAGTGCATATCCGACTACAATATTATTTTTGCCATCGGAGATTACTTTACCATTGGTAACTTTTACATTGGAAAAGCTGTCATCTAATACCATTCCACTGATCGCAGCAAATGGGACATAGATTTCTTCCTCTTTTCCGTCGATCTTTGTTTTTACCGTCTCATTGTTGGTGTAATCAAAACGGATCGTTACTTTTCCTGATTTTCCTGCAAGTTCTTCCGGCTTTACTTCCTTACCATCCAAAGAATAGGTAATTGTCTGGGATACCGGTGTCTCTTTTGTGGAGGTTCCCTGATAATAAATATCGTTGCCGTCTGCCTGCCAGGTCAGTTTGCTGCCATCCTGTTTGAATGTCTCATCACCTTTTACATTTTCGATATCTTTTAAGGTAGAAGCATCCTCGATCGTATCCTTATTTTCATCATTGATCAGATGATCGGAAACGATCACTTTGCGCTCTTTTCCGGTGCTGTCTGCAAGAACATATACCGTTTCTTCTTTGCCAATCTCTTTCTCGCTGAATTTGATACTGTCATCTAATGCATCTTTTAATTTGCTCTCAGCATCAGAATCATCTTTTTCGCTGTCTTTTTCGGTGCTCTCTGTACTTTCAGTACTCTCCTGTGCTGTCTTTGCTGCAAATACATTTGCCGTGGAAACTCCTGTTCCGACCATTCCAACGACTAACACACCTGCAATAATACGGATCACATATTTTCTTGTAAATCTTTTCTTTAATTCTGGTAATTTCATCTTTTTTTCCTCCTCTATTTTACTGAACTGACGAATCTTTTTTATAACGGAAACCTGCACTTGTCACACAGATTAATTTATCAAATACCATAAACATTGCCGGCAGGATAAATGCTACGACAACCAAACTGATCAATGCACCTCTTGCAAGAAGCATACATAAGGAACTGATCATATCGATACTGGAATACATTCCTACACCAAATGTTGCTGCGAAGAAACTTAATGCACTGACGATGACAGACTGTAAGGAACTGTCTAATGCTGTTCTTACTGCATCACGTTTCTCTGCTCCGTGGTTCCTTGCTCTCTTATATTTGTTTGTCATAAGAATTGCATAGTCAACGGTTGCACCGAGCTGGATCGTTCCGATTACGATGGAAGCGATAAACGGAAGAACCGTTCCGGTATAATGCGGGATACCCATGTTGATGAAAATCGCAAACTCAATGACCATAACAAGGATGACCGGTAATGAAATCAGATCCTCTGTACATGGAGCCTCACCGATTAACATTGCAGTGTCATCGTATTTTTTAATGATATCACGGATTGCATCACACTGTGCATTCACTTCATCCGATCCTGTCTTGTACTCGGATATTACATAGATCATCTGATATTTTCCGTTATCCAACATTTCCTTGATATCATCCGGGATCATATCCTTCGGTACAGTCGGTCCCATAACGGAATCAAGTCCCAATGCCAGTTTGACACCGTCCACATCAGAGATCTCATTTTCCAGGTTTCTTGCATCTTTGGAGTTTAGATCGCTGCTTGCAAGGATCACATGTGTCGCACCCATATCAAAATCATTTTCCAGTGCGTTTCCTGCTTTTACACTCTCTAAGTTATCCGGAAGTGTTCCCATCAGATCGTAATATACCTGATTGTGGTTCTGTCCGTAGAAGGCAGGTCCGATGATCACTAAGAATAAAATAATAAAGATCCAGTAATGTTTTGTCACAAATCCACCGATACGTCCAAGATCTGGTATGATGGCTTTATGTCTTGTCTTTTCGATCCATTTATCCATTGCAAGGATCATGGAAGGAAGAATCGTTACACATCCGATCACACCAAATACAACACCTTTTGCCATAACAACACCAAGGTCCATACCAAGTGTAAATGTCATGAAACACATTGCAAGGAATCCGGCGATCGT
>QWCK01002968.1_pt1 | contig 19554 bp, 16 predicted proteins | sample 1972571 | NCBI WGS metagenome assembly QWCK01 (sample SAMN09866710, study PRJNA288562) | Human gut metagenome isolate term2_stool, whole genome shotgun sequencing... | isolation source: gut | host: Homo sapiens | place: USA: California
GAAGAACCGCTAGAATAATAATCAATTAACACTTGCAGCTTGAACGAATACGAAAATTCGCGCGGGGTTTTACGTTTTGTCATAATTTCTTACTTTTTTTATAGTCAGAATTGTGACAAGCTAAATCCGTATAAGACATATTTAGGACACCATTGGATAATGATATGGCGTAGGTACTGAAAGTTTACATTTGGAAATATAATGACATGACGAATCCGTCTATGACGAAACCATTTCAACTCAGCCGTCTTTTTGGGTTTTGTCATGCGTTCAAGGGAGACGCGAGTTCTATTGAACTTTGACGGTCAGGTTGGAATGGTTTCCGGATTTAATGTCTTTTTATGCTCTATGCCTATTTTGTCGAAGAGTTGGCATTATCATTTTCGCGTTGCAAGCGATTGAAGATAAGCGATTCCGCATTGGGATTTTTTTCAATGTTTATGGCATCACCTTGTTTGAGATCTCCCGAAAGGATTTTCTCGCTGATTCCATCTTCGATGTAGTTTTGTATGGCTCGTTTTAATGGACGAGCACCATATTGTACATCATAGCCTTTTGTAGCGACAAACTCTTTTGCCTTGTCGGTGATTTGCATGCCATAGCCCAATTCTTTTACGCGTTTGAACAAACCTCTTAATTCGATATCCACAATCTTTTTGATGGCAGTCAAATCAAGCTGGTCGAATGTAATGATTTCATCGAGGCGGTTGAGGAACTCCGGAGCAAATTGCCTGCTGAGGCTCTTTTGAATAATGGAACGAGCGCGCTCTTTATCTTGCTCATTGTGGGATAGCGCATTTAGGTTCGTGGCATTGAAACCCACACCCTGTCCAAATTCTTTTAATTGACGTGTTCCGGCATTCGAGGTCATGATGATGATGGTATTGCGAAAATCTATGAGACGTCCGTTGCCATCTGTCAGTCTTCCCTCGTCAAGCACCTGAAGCAAAATATTGAATAAATTTCCGTGTGCTTTTTCTATCTCGTCCAAAAGCACGATGGAGTAGGGGTGTCGCCTGACTTGTTCTGTCAATTGTCCTCCTTCCTCAAAACCCACATATCCGGGAGGCGCGCCAATCAATCTTGATGTATTGAAGCTTTCTGAATATTCGCTCATGTCAATTCTGATGAGCGCGTCTGGTGAGCCAAACATAATCTCAGCCAATTTCTTTGCCAAGTAAGTTTTTCCCACACCGGTGGGACCAAGAAACATGAACGCACCAATGGGATGATTAGGATCTTTCAAACCAATGCGGTTTCGCTGTATGGCTTTTACCATCTTTTCAATGGCTTTATCTTGGGCTATCACCTCTTTTTTCAAATCTGATGCCATGTTTTTTAGTCTGATGCCTTCACTTTCTTGCATTCGCTGAACCGGTACGCCTGTCATCATTGACACAATGTCTGCCACATGGTTTTCCGTTACCTCCACGCGTTCATTGTTCTCTCCATTTTCCCATTGCGTTTTAGCCGTTTTTAGCTTTGCTTCAAGCCCCGCTTGTCGGTCTCTGTAACTGGCAGCAAGCTCAAAGTTTTGATTCCTCACAGCGGCTTGTTTCTTTTGCTGTGTCAAATCTATCTCTTTCTGAATATTAAGGATTTCCTTTGGTACTTCCGCATGTTGCAGATGTACACGAGAGCCTACTTCGTCCATTGCATCAATAGCCTTGTCGGGAAAAGCTCTGTCTGTAACATATCGGTTGGTGAGTTTTACGCAAGCCGTTAGTGCCTCATCTGAATATTTCACACAATGATGGTCTTCGTAGCGACCTTTTATGTTTTGAAGGATTTGCAGAGTCTCATCGTCTGTGGTTGGTTCTATCAGTACCTTTTGGAAACGACGCTCCAAGGCTCCATCCTTTTCAATGGAATTGCGATATTCGTCCAATGTCGTAGCACCGATACATTGTATTGTTCCTCTTGCAAGAGCCGGCTTTAATATATTTGCCGCGTCCATGGAGCCCGGTGTAGAACCGGCTCCTATAAGTGTGTGTATTTCGTCAATGAAGACGATGATGTCAGGGTTTTGTTCTATTTCTTTGATGAGTGCACGGATGCGTTCTTCAAATTGTCCACGATATTTGGTCCCTGCTACTACGGCAGTCATATCAAGCGTAATCATACGTTTGCCGAACAATACGGGCGACGTGAGGTGCTTTTCTATAAGTTGTGCGAGTCCTTCCACGATGGCACTTTTCCCAACGCCGGGTTCTCCAATGAGTATCGGATTATTTTTTTTTCTTCTGCCTAAAATCTCGCATACTCTGAGGATTTCTTTCTCTCGTCCTACTACAGGGTCTAATTTACCTTCGGCTGCAGCTTGTGTAAGGTCGGTTCCGAAATTGTCCAATACCGGTGTTTGCGATTTGGATCTGGTGGTTTGAGTGGTTCTCTGCGAATTGGAATGATTGCCCGTGTTCAGTACTGGTGCCTCATCCTCTTCTTCACCTGCCATTTCTATTCCATCTTGTATCTGTCCGGCTTTTGTTCCGAGATAAATAAGAGCAGTGTTATAATCAAGGTCGTTGTTTTCTAAAATTTCCTTTGCTCCATTATTTACATTATCATGCAGGATGGCAAGCAATAAGTGTGGTACATCAACCGTCTGGATATGCTGGCTTCTGGCTTCCAACACTGCCAATTTCAATATGTTGTTTGCCTTTTCATTTAAAAGCATATCCGTTGATATGAGCATTTTGCCCTCGTTTTGGTTTATCACCTTTTCCTCTAATTGATTTTTAATGTTTTCAAGATTAAGATGTAGTCTTGAAAACAAGTCGGAGATAGGACCTGCCTTCTCTCTTAATATAGCAAGAAGTATGTGCTCGGGACCTACCGACGTACTCGCGAGTCGCTCTGCTTCCTCTCTGCTAAAGGAGAGTACTTCTGATACTTTTGGGGAAAATTGATTTATCATAGTCCTTTTTTCTTTTCTTATTTACTTTACAATTCTTGTCAGTGCAATGACATGAGTGCAAATGGTATGCCAAAATAGCGGGAATACATCTGCATTCCCGCTATTCTTATAGTGCTTCATCTTCCGGTTTGTTTATTTTTACTTTTGGAATCTTATTGCCGATATGTTTCTTTTTTCGTAACCACTCTGCTTTTTTGACTTGATATTCTTCGTAGTGTTTCTCTAAAAAATTATCTGCCATTGTTAAACTTGTTGTAGATTACTGATATCTTGATGCTATTGATATTATCGTTTCCAAGAAGTTTCACTCCGGTCAATCCCATGTAATGAGATATTTTTGTTATCACAACCTTGTCATCTTTGATTTTAGCTGTTTCTAATTCTACGGGAACGACAACTACTTTTCCCCACTTTTCGCTCATTGCCTGTGAAGCTTTTTGTTGGATGAATAGGTTTACAATTCCGGCAATGTTGTTGAAAGTGTAACTATTCGTCTTTGAATTATATGTTGCCAAAAACGATGTTTTATTATCGGCAATGTGCTTATTTGAGAAAAAGGCTGTCAGACTATCCGCCGGAAGCATAATTACATTTTGTGGAACATCCAATTTGTAGTTAGAGTTCTCTAACCTGTTCATACACTTTAGTTCAATCTTAGCTGAATTGACATCCTGATTTTCATGTTTTGCTTTTATATTGTCAATAGGAAGGGTCAATTCGGTGAACAAACCTACCGGCGTTTTAAGATAGGTATGATCAGATTCGGACGCTAATTGTTGAAGTCTTGTCGTACTGACATCAAAATTTGTCATCTGTAGAACTTCTTCCGTACTGATTAAATTCGTATTTACCGATTTACTTGTTTCCCCATTTTTGTATTTGAAGAATATATTTATCTGCGCTGCGTTGATTTTAGCGATTGCCCCTATGCCATTCGTTATTTCAAAATAAAAGCCCGGGCAAATATCGTGCAAGAACAAATATGGATTTCGAAAAGATTTAGTATTCTCAAAATACTTTCTCATCAGGTACGTTCCATAATTATTGTAGCTTTTCCCCTCTTTATCTGTATAACTTCTATTTAAATTAATAGTAATGGCAGGCGAGAAATTCTTTGACAAACGGATACTGTCCGGTGTCGTTTGATCGGATAGCGTATAGGTTTGTTTAACCTTAATACCATCTGAGCGTACATAACCTTTGGTTTTTGGGTCGAAGTCGGCATAATAAATATTCCCTTCCTCAATAGGCTTTGAAAGTTCGTATGTCGTCAGTTTCATCTGCGACAAGGAGTCTCCATAGAACTTAGAATAATATAGTTTGATTTCACATGAGTCGGCAATGATTTGATTGTTTGCATCACGACTTGTGATTTTGTCCTCTTCCGGAATTTCGTAATTGGATAGGACGTGAAATTGAGTCATAAAATTCGCTGTGACCGTCAAATCCGACTCTTTGTCTCTCATACTTCCCAAATAACCTTGAGCAGAACGCGCAATAATGTCTTTTGCCAATATGCTTTTCGATGAAACGTTGAAAGTGTCTGCATCCACTACAAGTTTGTCAACATTGTCTATCAGCGAACCGCCAATCATTTCTGTGGTTTCATCGCAAGATGTCAGTGTCATTCCCATCAGGATAGCACTAACTAATAATAATTTTACTTTCATCCAAGTAAGTTGTTGTAGAACTCTGTGTATTTGTCTTTTATCTCTTGGTCAGGAATGGGTTGGGAAAGGATGTTTTTATCAGCCTTCTTCGCATATTCCATTAGGTCAGAATTCACGTTGTCGCTGGTTTCGATAATGCCGTCAGAATAATCTATGGCAAGTTTCCCTAGTTCCATAAAATCAAACTTATCTCCGTATTTTTTTAGCATGCTTGCCTTGGAGTTTCTAAATTCCAAACATCTTTTAAAATTCGTTCCGAAGTCATCATGGGGTTGTTCGGAAAAGAGCGAAGTTATTACTTTGGAATTAGTGAATTGTGGCTCATCGTGGTATGCTGTTTTTACATAGAATGGGATTACAGCCGACATCCATCCTTGACAGTGGATGATATCCGGTGTCCACCGAAGTTTTTTTACAGTTTCCAAAACTCCTCTCGCGAAAAATATGGCTCTTTCACCATTATCTGGGTAGTCGTTCCCTAACTCATCTTTTGTCATTGCCGAACGCTTTTGGAAATAGTCTTCATTGTCAATGAAATAAACTTGTATTCGCGTTTGTGGAATGCTTGCGACTTTGATAATTAATGGGTGATCCGTATCGTCGATTATTAAGTTCATGCCCGACAAGCGTATTACTTCGTGCAGTTGTCCGCGTCGTTCGTTGATGGTACCCCATTTAGGCATGAATGTACGTATCTCAAAGCCTGCTTCCTGCATCTTGTTCGGCATCTCACATCCAAAAAGCGACATTTCCGTTTCAGGAACGTATGGTGTGATTTCTTGATTTATGAATAATACTTTCTTTCCCATGCTCAAATAAATTTACTTCATGCAAAGGTAATAAAAAAAGTTGGCTTTTGGTTCTCTTCTTTCCGAAAACATGTTAAAACCCAATATAATTCGCATATTTTTAGATTATCATTAGATATTTAGATAAATTTGTTGTTACTTTGCACACGAATAATATTCAATAGTCATGAAAGTTTTCGAAAAAGTAGTTGATTTGCAGAATGAGCTTTTTCTCATTCGTAAGGAAAAGAAAGAAATTGGTCTGGTTCCAACCATGGGTGCTTTGCATGAGGGGCATGCTTCGCTTGTGAGGCGTAGCGTGAAGGAAAATGCTGTAACGGTTGTTTCCATTTTTCTTAATCCGACACAGTTTAACGATAAAGATGATTTGGCACGCTATCCGCAAACTTTGAAGGCTGATTGTAAACTACTTGAAGATTGCGGTGCTGATATAGTATTTGCTCCAACAGTTGAAGAAATGTATCCCATGCCCGATGAGCGAATTTTTAATTTTCCGCCACAAACCACGGTGATGGAGGGAGCAAAGCGTCCGGGTCATTTCAATGGCGTTTGTCAAGTTGTTAGCAGATTATTCTATGTCGTTCGTCCGCAGCGAGCTTATTTTGGAGAAAAAGATTGGCAGCAGATTGCCGTGATAAAGCGTTTGGTGGACTATATCAACATGGAGATTAGAATTGTGGAATGTCCGATAATTCGCGATGAAGATGGTTTGGCAAAAAGCTCCAGAAATACCCTTTTAACATCGGAGGAGCGGACAATCGCTCCCAATATTTATAGGATTCTAAAGGATAGTACTGAATTAATCGAAAAGTTATCCGTGAACGAGTTACACGATAGAGTGGTTGCGGACATCAATTCCATTGATGGCTTGGACGTGGAATATTTTGAAATTGTGGATGGGGACTCTCTCTTGCCTGTAACGTCGTGGAGTCAAAGTAATTATATAGTGGGGTGTATTACGGTTTATTGCGGACATACTCCCATACGTTTAATAGATCATATCAAATATAGAGGTTAAAATGCAGATAGAGGTTCTGAAAAGTAAGTTACACCGCGTTAAGGTTACGGAGGCTAACCTTAATTATATAGGTAGTATTACGATAGATGAGGATTTGTTGGATGCTGCCAACCTGATAGCCGGAGAAAAGGTACAGGTAGTGAATAATAATAATGGCGAACGTTTCGAGACCTATATCATCAAAGGAGAGCGAGGCTCCGGTTGTGTTTGCTTGAATGGTGCTGCTGCGAGAAAGGCGCAAGTGGGCGATATTGTCATAATCATAAGCTATGCGTTAATGGATTTTGAGGCTGCCAAGTTGTTTCGCCCCGCCATAGTTTTCCCTGATGATCAAAATCGCATTGTGTAAAAACGACGGCTGTAAAAATCAAATAAAGTCTTGCTAAATAAGAATTTGGCAAGACTTTATTGTTTTATGTTGGTTTGTGGAAATAGTGTTAAATCGTATTTTCCCATCGATTTTCTCACAGAGACTTCATCGAAATGTAAACCAATTTGACATCGGTTCTGTAAAAGCTATGGTTTTGTTTCGCGTTAGCTTACCTTTTACCATCCAAAAGCTTATCTTTTGGATGGTAAAAGGTAAGCTTTTGGTTTCATCCTTATATCTTGTTGTAATTCAGAGATATATGAATTGAAAGAAATAGGTACTTATTGTAAATTCGTTTTACCGTATTTATCTTGTTCCGTGGATTTCAAATTTACTCTATTACGACCAGTGGTTCATCCTCTAAAACAGCTTGTCCTACCTTTACTGCAATTGCGGTAACTTTACCGTCTTTTTCAGCTTCAATGTTATTCTGCATCTTCATTGCTTCCAAAACGACCAATGTGTCCCCCGCTTTCACGTCTTGCCCTATCGAGACTTCCACAGAGGTGATCGTACCCGGAAGCGGAGCTTTCACGGCATTCACCGCGTTGATGTTCACTGCTGTCGCTTCAGATTTTTCATTATCGTCCGCAACAGGCTTGCCCAACTCCACTTTCTTTGACTCAGGTTCCGAAGGTTTTTCCATTTGGACTTTGAACTCCTCACCATTCACTTTGATATCAGCAATAAAATCATCGCTGATATTGTCTATTTCGACCTTATAATCTTTATTGTCTATTGTATATTTAAATTCTTTCATTTGTCTTATGGTTTCTTAGTCATAATCTCAAACTTTGCGCTCCACAATGTCTGCTTGGGCTTTATGGTAATAATCCCCGACTCATTATCGTGAACGTTGTTTCCGGCATATTCATAGAGTGCCATGGCAATAGCCGCAAATTTGTTTTTATCCATTACTTCCGTGTTTATTTTTGGTTTACATCGGCATACAGCCGTGTTTTTTTGCGGGTAGGCTCATTTTCTTGTTAGCGAGTTGTGCCAATCCCCGGCAAATGCGAAAACGTGTGTTGCGTGGCTCAATTATGTCATCAATGTATCCAAATTGTGCTGCTTGGTACGGATTCGCGAATTTTTCTGTGTATTCTTCTTCTTTTTCCGCAAGGAAAGCTTTCACATCGCCACCTTCTTCCTTTATCTTTTTGGCTTCTTTTCCACAAAGAACGGCAACTGCACCTGATGCGCCCATTACGGCTATCTCGGCACTCGGCCATGCAAAATTCAAGTCTGAACGCAACTGCTTGCATCCCATGACAATGTGCGATCCACCATAGCTTTTGCGGAGCGTAATAGTGATTTTGGGAACTGTCGCTTCTCCGTAAGCATAAAGCAATTGAGCACCATGTAGGATGACAGCGTTATATTCCTGACCTGTACCGGGAAGGAATCCCGGAACATCAACGAGTGAAACGATAGGAATGTTGAAAGCATCGCAAAAGCGTACGAAGCGTGCTCCTTTTCTACTTGCGTTGGTATCAAGCACACCGGCGTATGCAGCCGGTTGATTCGCAACGATGCCAACACTCTGTCCATTGAAGCGTGCGAAGCCTGTGATGATGTTCTTGGCAAACTTGGGCTGTACTTCAAAGAACTCACCGTTATCAGTGATAGCCTTGACTACCTTGTACATATCGTATGCCTGATTCGGATCATCGGGGATAATTTCATTCAGCAAGTCTTCTTTGCGATTAATCGGGTCGTTACATTCAGCTCGTGGTGCTTCTTCTTGGTTGTTGGATGGAATATACGAAAGCAAAGTTTTGATGATTTCCATCGCCTCTTCTTCGGTTTTTGCCGTGAATCCGGTTACACCGCTTTTCGTTGAGTGTACGGAAGCACCTCCCAAATGTTCCGCGTCGATATCTTCACCTGTTACGGTCTTCACCACTTTTGGACCTGTTAGGAACATGTAGCTGGTTTGCTCCTTCATGATGATAAAATCGGTGAGGGCAGGAGAATAGACCGCTCCGCCGGCACACGGTCCTAATATACTTGAAATCTGTGGGATAACACCCGAAGCGAGAATGTTCCGTTCAAAGATTTCGGCATATCCTGCCAATGAGGAAATGCCCTCTTGTATTCTTGCTCCACCGGAGTCGTTCATGCAGATGACAGGGGCTCCATTGGTCATGGCCATGTCCATAATCTTGCATATCTTTTGAGCCATTGTTTCTGAAAGCGAGCCTCCGTTTACTGTAAAGTCTTGTGCATAGACATATACCAAACGTCCATCGACAGTTGCTGATCCGGCAACCACTCCATCTCCGAAGTATTGCTTCTTTTCCATGCCGAAGTTATGACAGCGATGAAGTTTGAACATATCATATTCCTCAAAGCTTCCTTTGTCCACCAGCATCTCTATGCGCTCACGTGCGGTATATTTACCTCGAGCATGCTGTTTGTCTATGGCTTTCTCACCGCCGCCGAGTCGAGCTTGCTCTCTTTTTGCTACGAGTTCTTTTATCTTTTCAGTTTGTTTACTCATAAATATATTTTATGTTTTGTTGTTCTGGTTTTTATATAAAACGCTATAAATCAACTGCAAAAATACTAAAAAAAGCTGATATGCACAAGCAGCGAAGTATAAAATCTTATTGATTATGGATTTTTCTCTTTTGAAGCATAGTTGGTTTACCGATTCACTTGATTTCATGCGAACGGTAATAACGAAAACGCGCAGGATACTCTTTTGATTATCCTGCGCGTTAATCATGTTTTCACAATAGGAATATAGCGTTTATATTTATTTTTTCTTTAATATTCCAAGCCACTTCAATGGCTTTTTGATAAGCGATTTTATACCTGTTTTAGGTTTGTCGAGTGCGTTAAGTTCTTCTCTTATTTGATATTTAGAGCTCTTGCGTGGTTGCGAAGCGGCAGTATGAGTGTTCTTTTTCCGGCTGTGTTTTTTGCTTGTTTGGTTGTTATTGCTCGTTTGTTTGCCATTCGCAACATTCTTTCTTTTTCGCCCTGTGTCCTTTTCTTGTTGCGAGCTGTACTTATTTTGATTCTTTGCTTTTGTTGAGTGCTTGGGGCTTGTTACGTTCTCGTTGCTCTTTCGGCTTTCTGCTTTACCTTGCTCATTGTTTTTCCGTCTTTTTTCATTTTCTTGTTGATTGGGAGAAACGGCTTCCGCCATATCCGGTTTATTATTATTCCGGGAATTTCTTTCTTTTCCATTCCGAACTTTTTTGTCTTTATGGCTTTGATGGTCTCTGTCTTTTCTCCGACGATTTTTTGCTGTGGTTTTGGCTTTCCCCTTGCTGACATATTCCGGGCCGGTTCCCAATCCTTCAGGTAGGGAGACCTTTTCAACTTCTTTGCCAAGAAATTTTTCTATTTGCTGAAAGAAAAAAATATCGGCATCATTAACGAAAGTAATCGCTACGCCATCCTTGTCGGCTCTTGCTGTTCGTCCGATACGGTGTACATAGTCTTCTGCGTCATGTGGAACATCATAGTTGATGACCATCGTTATATCATCTATGTCAATGCCTCGCGCAAGAATATCGGTTGCTACGAGAACATCAATTTGCCCACTCTTAAATTTAAACATCATTTCGTCTCGTTCCGCCTGTTCAAGGTCTGAGTGCATCTGACCGCAATTAATGTGCTTCTGGTTGAGCGACATCGCAATTTGTTTAACTTTTTGCTTGGAACCAGAAAAAATGATGACTCTTTTCAGATTGCCTGATTTGAATATATCCTTTATAATGCCAATTTTCTGGCTTTCATGGCAGATGTATGCCGCTTGCTGTATCTTCTCTGCCGGTTTGCTTACCGCCAATTTGATGATGGAAGGGTTTTTTAAGAGACTTTTTGCCAAATCTTCTATCTTATTAGGCATAGTTGCCGAAAACATGATGGTTTGACATTCTTTTGGTAGTTTTTTTGCAATTGTCATGATATCATCGGAGAAACCCATGTCAAGCATCCGGTCTGCCTCATCAAGAATAAAAAAACTAACTTTTGAGAGATCGACATTTCCTAATGATATATGTGAGATAAATCTTCCGGGGGTAGCGATAACAATGTCGGCTCCCAATGTCAGACTTTTAAGTTCTTGGTCATATCGATTTCCATCATTACCACCATAAACTGGTACACATGATACATCATCAAGATAGTAGGAAAAGCCTTGAATGGCTTGGTCAATTTGTTGTGCTAACTCTCTTGTTGGCGACATGATTACGCAGTTAATTGCGTCAGAAGGATAACGTCCATCCGCCAGCTTCGAGAGAATGGGTAACAAATAAGCTGCTGTCTTACCGGTGCCGGTTTGCGCCACACCGAGAACATCCTTTCCTCTCAATATTTCCGGAATACAATTTTCTTGAACAGGTGTACATTCTTCGAAGTGCATGTCATAAAGTGCGTCTAACACGTTATCATTTAAATCTAAACTTTCAAATTCCATAGTTTCTTTTTTGTTTCCCTTCGTCGCAAAGGGTTGTTATAATATAAATATTTTAGTTTGGTGCATGTCGGTAGCAAAAGTATGCTATGACAGCGAAAATAATGTTTGGTATCCATGCCGCTAATATCGGTGGCGTATTAGCGTTGATGGCAAATGTTGATGAAATTGTTTGTAACAATATATATCCAACACTAAGTGCCAAGCCTATTCCCAAATACATTCCCATACCACCTTTCCTCTTTCTTGAAGATAATGAAAGTCCAATTATTGTAAGTATAAAGGATGAAAATGACATGGCGATGCGTTTATGATATTCTACTTCATATTGGACAACATTACCGGAGCCGCGACTGGTTTGTTTAGAGATATATTCTAATAACTCCGGTGATGTAAAGGTCTCTTGTTGCCCTTTTGAATAAACCAAATCGGTCGGTTCCATCAATATAACCGTGTCTATCTCGCTACCGCTTGTTATGTGTTCTTTAAGTCCTTTTAGCTTTCTTATCTTCCAGTTGGTTGCTTTCCAATGAAACTTTGAGTCGGAAACGGTATCATATTGAATTTCGGTTGCTGTCATGTGATTAACTAACTTCTTATTCTCAAATCGGTCTAATGAGAATCCATATCCCCTCTTGTAATCGTTGTCGTAATGTTGGATATATGCCACCGTATTCTTGGCTACTTGTAATTGTACATTCTCGGCAGAAGAACTTCTTTTACTATTTCTATAAAGATTTTCAAAATTCTGTCGAATAATCGTGCCATGGGGAATAACAGAACTGTTCAGATAATACGTGAGGCTTGCAATGAGAATACAAGTAATCATGTAAGGGCGCATGAGCCGCTTAAAGGAAACCCCGGCTGCCATCATGGCAATAATCTCTGAATTCCCGGCGAGTTTTGAAGTAAAGAATATTACGGATATAAAGACAAACAGAGGCGAAAAGAGGTTGGAATAATAAGGAATGAAGTTCGCGTAAAAATCGAAAATAATCGCATGCATGGGGGCATGATATTGTGTGAACTTGGAGAGGTTTTCATTAAAATCAAATACAATGGCAATGGAGATGATCAGAACGATGGAGAAAATATAAGTTCCTATGAATTTCTTTATGATATACCAGTCGAGAATACTTAAATATCGTTTGGGATTTAGCCATCCAAATCTTTTTCTTATTATGGGAAAGACTCGTTTCAGCCAACTCCAAAATGAGCTTGCACAAGACAATATCTTTTTATTCTTTGCAATATGTTTGATATTTCGGAATTGCTTATTCATCTGAAGCATTCTTAAATTCTTCTACCTAACTGATCAATTACGGAAGATTTCCATTTCGTGAAGTCTCCTTTCTCAATATGATTTTGTGCGTCTGTTACTAAACGGAGATAGAATGCCAAATTATGAATGCTTGCTATTTGCATGGCGAGCAGTTCACCGGCCTTAAAAAGATGATGCAGATAGGCTTTACTGGTGATTTTATCAATTTCGCATCCATTGGAATCAAGCGGACTAAAATCCGCTTCCCATTTCTTGTTGCGCAGGTTCAAAGTACCCTCATAAGTAAACAGCATGGCATTCCTACCATTTCGGCTTGGCATTACGCAATCGAACATATCCACACCACGCTCAATACCTTCTAAAATGTTTTGTGGGGTTCCCACTCCCATTAGGTATCTGGGCTTATCCTTAGGAAGTATAGCGTTTACAACTTCTATCATTTCGTACATCACATCTACAGGCTCACCGACTGCTAAACCACCAATAGCATTGCCGTCTGCGTTTTTGTCAGCAATGAATTTGGCTGCCTCGCTTCTCAAGTCTTTGTAAGTGCATCCTTGCACAATGGGAAACAAGCTTTGGTTATAGCCGTATAAAGGCTTGGTCATGTGGAAACGTGTCAAACAGCGATCGAGCCAGCGTTGTGTAAGCTCCAAACTTTGCTTTGCATAGCTGTAATCGCTCTTTCCGGGTGGACATTCATCGAAAGCCATCATGATATCTGCGCCAATTATTCGTTCCGTATCAATGACACTTTCCGGTGTGAAGAAATGCTTTGAGCCATCTATGTGACTACGAAATTCGCATCCTTCTTCAGATAATTTCCTTATCCCTGTGAGTGAAAACACTTGAAATCCGCCCGAATCAGTCAGTATGGGCTTTTCCCATCCATTGAATTGATGCAGTCCTCCAGCTTCTTTTAAGATTTCTAATCCGGGACGGAGATATAAATGGTAGGTGTTTCCAAGAATAATCTGGGCTTTTATCTGCTCAATAAGTTCTGAAAAATGAACCCCTTTTACTGTTCCCACAGTTCCAACGGGCATGAAAATAGGGGTCTTTATTTTTCCATGGTCAGTTGTAATGATGCCTGTTCTGGCATCACTACAGTTATCTGTTTTCAGAAGTTCAAATCTCATTCACGCTCTTGTTTGTTTTCACTTCTTCTTTTACTGTTAAGTCCAAAGGGTTTTGCACCATCTCATCTGTTAAGGCTAATTCCCATACTTGATTTACATTTTCCACATAATGGAATATCACCCCTTGACGATATTTTTCCGGTATTTCCTCAATATCCTTTTTATTCTCTTTACACATGATGATGTCCGTGATACCGGCACGTTTCGCCGCAAGGATCTTTTCTTTTATACCTCCAACCGGTAGTATTTTACCGCGAAGGGTGATTTCTCCGGTCATCGCAATGTTCTTTCTGATTTTTCTTTGTGTCAGAGCCGATGCTATACTTGTTGCTATGGTAATGCCTGCGGAAGGTCCATCTTTAGGTGTTGCACCTTCCGGCACATGAATATGAATATTCCATTGCTCGAAAATGCGATAATCCACTTTTAGGGTATCGATATGAGCTTTTACATACTCAAGAGCAATGATGGCAGATTCTTTCATCACATCCCCAAGGTTTCCTGTCAATGTTAGTTTTCCTGCTTTACCTTTTGAGAGAGAAGTTTCTATAAAAAGTATCTCTCCACCTACGCTTGTCCATGCCAAACCTGTTGCAACTCCAGCATAATCATTTCCTTGGTAAATGTCGCGATAGAAAGGTGGTTTGCCCAACAAGTCTTCCAATTCAATAGGGGTAATTCTTTCATAAGGCAACATTTGATCCATGGCTTGTTTGTAAGCCAGTTTGCGCAACGCTTTATTTATTTGTTTCTCAAGCTGTCTTACACCGCTTTCTCTTGTATGGCTCTCGATGATTTTTTCCAAAGCAGCTTTTGTGAATTTCAATTTTGGGTTTGAAATGTCAAGTCCGGTATTTGTCAGTTCCTTAGGGAACAAATGCCTTTTCGCAATTTCGATTTTTTCCTCAGTGATATAGCCCGAGACTTCGATGATTTCCATACGGTCAAGCAATGGCTTGGGAATAGTGTTAAGATCGTTTGCCGTAGCAATGAAAAGAACTTTCGATAAATCGTAGTCCAAATCCAAATAGTTATCATGAAAGGCATTGTTTTGTTCCGGGTCTAATACCTCCAATAAAGCCGATGATGGATCTCCATTAATCGTATTTTGAGTAACCTTATCAATCTCGTCAAGAATGAAAACTGGGTTCGATGATCCCGCTTTCTGTATATTCTTTACTATTCTCCCCGGCATAGCACCAATGTATGTACGCCTATGTCCCCTGATTTCTGCCTCATCATGCAAACCTCCCAATGACATTCTGACATATTTTCTCTTCATTGATTCTGCTATGCTCTTTCCGAGACTTGTCTTTCCAACACCCGGTGGTCCATAGAGACAAATAATCGGGGACTTCATGTTTCCTTTCAGTTTGAGTACTGCCATATATTCAAGAATGCGATCTTTTACTTTTTCCATTCCGTAATGATCTCTGTCAAGTACTCTTCTGGCTCTCCGCAGATCCAAATCATCCTTGGTGTACTCATTCCATGGAAGATTTACCATGGTTTGCAAATAATTCACCTGAACACTATAATCCGGGCTTTGTGGGTTTAGTGTATTTAGCTTGTCAAACTCTTTCTTGAATGTTTGTTCTATTTCTTCATTCCATTTTTTTGTGGCTGCCTTCTCCAAAAGTTCCTTTTTCTCAGGTGCCGACTCTCCATCGCCCAATTCTTCTTGAATATTCTTTATTTGCTGATGCAGAAAGTATTCGCGTTGTTGCTCATCGAGATCTTCTCTCGTTTTTGAGCGAATGGTCTGTCTCAAATGTTGGAATTGTATCTCTCTGTTCAATATCTTCATGAGTCTGAACAAACGATCCTTGATGGATTCTTCTTCCAATAAATGAATTTTGTCCGATACGCTGAAAGGCATATTTGCGCAAATATAGTTTACGGAAACAACAGGATTGGCAATGTTATCCAATGCAAATTGTGTGTCGTCTGGAATCTCTTCGCTACCGTGAATGTATTCCTTGGCTGTTATTTTCATGTCATTTACAGCCGTGATAAACTCTTTGTCTTTTCTGCTGACAAGCTCATCAGGGATGGATTTCACGATTCCTTTCATGAACGGTGTGTCTGTTATTATGGATTCCAGCTTACAGCGTCCAAGACCTTGTAGTATGGCTGTTCTGCTCTCACCATCGTTACTTCCGGGCATATCAAAAGCTCTCACCAATCGGGCATATACTCCTGTATGGTATAAGTCTTGTTCCTGTGGCTCTTCTATATTGCCGTCTTTTTGGCTCATTACCGCAAAAATGGCTTTGGGATTACTCTCAAGATATTTCACTAACTTGAGGGTTGCTTTTCTTCCTACGAGCACAGGCATTAAAACACCCGGAAACATTACGAGATTGCGAGTAACGAAAACGGGAATATCGCCTTCTATCTTCACGTCCAATTCTGGTAGTTCGCCTTCATAGTCTGCGAACATTTGTATGGAATTATTTGGATTCATCAGGTTTTCTTTAATAATTTGACTTGCAAAAGTAATAAATAAAAATGAAAGAGGATAGTGATTATTGTTAGTTAAATCTTAATAATACATAACGGAAAATATTGTGCATCCTACTTAATGTAAAATTCTTTCGTTAAATTCTTGTACCAATCCGACTTGTTATTTTGTTCATCCATCAAGCATTGCCATTCTATGTCAAACCCTTCACTTTTCTTCTTGAACTCAACCAATATTCGCCTTGTCACTTTATTCATCTTCGTCTTTAAGTAAACAATTTTACTAATTGTAAAACCATTAAATACAGCTTCTGATTCAAGTTTATCTTTGCAGTCAATTGGAACAATTAAGGAAAAGGTTCCATTCGGATGGAGTAGTCGCTCACCACACTTCATTAAGTCTTGGTAAGGCAGTGTATCGGCATGTCTTGCCATTGACTTGTTTTGTTCGGAATTTTTCATTGAATTAATGAAAAACGGTGGGTTGCTGACGATAGCATCATAGTGCTCCAAAAGGTTTTGCGAAGTCATTTTTTCGTAAAACTGTTGTAGTGATTCCTTATGTAGTATTATCCTTTTCTTGAATGGCGAGTGTTCAAAATTCTTTTCCGCTTGTTCTGCTGCGGTGGAGTTTATCTCAACCGCTTCTATTAGAGCTTTTGGGTGTCTTTGTGCCATCATGAGCGCAATAAGCCCCGTACCGGTTCCAATGTCGAGTATTTTTTTTCCTCCTTTTGCCCAAGCACCGAGCAACACGCCATCAGTTCCAACTTTCATTCCACAATGATCTTGTTCAATGTGGAATTGTTTAAATGTAAATCCCATTTACCTATTTAATTTTCTAAGGAGAGTTTTATTGAGAGCTTGAACTTTTCTCCCTTGTTTGGTAATGTTGCTGCGGATTAAATCAATGTTTGAAAATAGTTCCGAGAACGCGTTTTGGATGATGTTGGGCTGTCGCTGACTTTTGTCGTCCTCCGGATTTACTACAATTCTGATTCCCTTATGAACCATGGAAATATCAATATCTGCTGCTGCCATTATTGGGTCGCCATCATAATGGATAACGCCTTCCTTATTTCTATGGATGCGAATATGTTTTGCCCTGAATGTCTTTATTTTAAGATTCTTGTCTAATGTTTTGTTAAACAGCTCTATTGCCACTTGCGGTGCTTCCAGCACATCGAATGGTTGGATGATAATCACATCTAATTTTCCATCGCTCATGGACGCTTGTGGCGCAATGTAGGCATTATTACCATATTGTGAAGCATTGGCTACAGAAATAAGGAAAGCTTTGTAACGATGGACGCCTTCATCATCTTCTATCTCGTAGATTTGTGGTTTGTATCTCAGCCCCTCTTCCAATACTTTTTGAACGTATGTAATCATTCCTCGTCTTCCTGCTTCCGCGAACTTCATGGATATAAACGCGTCGAAGCCCATTCCGCAAGTACAGAAGAATGGCGTCCCATTAATAATTCCATAGTCCAATTCTTTTATTTTGCATTGGTTAAGAATGTCAAGACCTTTTTTAATATTGAGCGGTATGGCAAGATGCCTGGCAAGTCCGTTGCCGGAGCCTAAAGGTATAATCCCGAGTGCGGTATGGGTTTGCACCAAAGCTCTGCCCACTTCGTTCACGGTTCCGTCTCCCCCTACGGCAACAACGATATCTATATTCTCGTTGACAGCTTTTTTGGCGATTTCTGTTGCATGTCCTGCTGATTTGGTCGTTTCAATATGGAAATCAAATTGCTCTTTGTCTATGTATTTTTCAATCATTTCTGGAACGGAATCTTTATCTCCCGAGCCGGAAATAGGATTCATGATAAATATTATTTTCTTTTTCATGCGGTAGAGTACATTATGATATAGAACCAAATTACAAAATTACTCATTTATAATCGTTTAGTCAATTTTTAATAGCAAAAAAAACTTTATAAGGCAGTTTTCTTTATAAAAAGTATCATTTATCGCTCAAAATTTGTATCTTTGCAGCCTAATATTAAAGTAGCTACACTGCTACACCTTATTAATATAATGGGACAGTTACAAGAAAAGTACAAGAAATACTGTGAGCCGCAAAAATTCATAAATGCCGGTGTGTATCCATATTTTCGCGAAATCACCAGCAAACAAGGTACAGAAGTAATCGATATTAATGGTCATTCCATATTGATGTTTGGATCAAATGCCTATACGGGCTTGCCCAATGATCCTCGTGTTATAGAAGCAGGAAAGCGAGCGATGGATAAATATGGGTCTGGCTGTGCCGGAAGCAGATTCTTAAATGGAACATTGGATTTGCATGTTCAGTTAGAGAAAGAACTTGCTGAGTTTGAAAATAAGGACGAAGCGTTGTGCTTTTCAACAGGTTTTTCCGTCAATGCCGGTGTTCTTCCCGTCGTAGTTGGAAGAGGCGATTACATCATATGTGATGATCGAGACCACGCAAGTATAGTTGATGGTCGCCGTTTAAGTTTTGCCACCCAATTGCATTATAAGCACAACGATATGCAAGACTTGGAGCGAGTGCTTCAGAAACTCCCTCGGGAGGCGATTAAACTCATAGTTGTAGATGGTGTTTTCTCCATGGAAGGCGATTTGGCAAAATTGCCTGATATAATAGAGTTGAAGCATAAATACAATTGTTCGGTCATGGTTGATGAGGCTCACGGATTGGGAGTTTTCGGAAAACAGGGTAGGGGCGTTTGTGATTATTTTGGAGTAACTGATGATGTTGATCTTATCATGGGTACATTTTCCAAGAGCTTGGCTTCAATAGGTGGGTTTATCGCTTCCGATAAAGACACAATCAACTTTTTGCGCCATACGTGTCGGACATATATTTTCTCTGCCAGCAACACACCGGCAGCGACAGCCGCAGCGTTAGAAGCTTTGCATATCATGCAAAATGAGCCTGAGCGTCAGGAACATCTTTGGGCTGTAACCAATTACGCGCTGAAGCGTTTTCGAGAAGAAGGCTTTGAAATAGGCGACACCGAAAGCCCGATTATCCCTTTATATGTCCGAGATATTCATAAGACTTTCATTGTAACAAAATTGGCGTATGAAGCCGGCGTATTCATTAATCCGGTTATCCCTCCTGCTTGTGCACCACAAGACACTTTGGTACGTTTTGCTCTGATGGCAACTCATACGAAAGAGCAAGTGGAACGAGGAGTGGAAATACTAAAACGCATTTTCAAGGAAGAAGGCATCATTTAAAGAATTGCAGATAGATACAAATATTGAAAGATATGATGAGAGTTGGTGCTTTGGCATCAACTCTTTTTTTATGAGTTTTCTGTATGTTAGTAAAGAGCTTTGAATCTACAAAACTAATATTTTATTATATTACTGTCCGCTAAACATCCCACATTTTTTATGAATTAGGGCTGACACTTCTCACGAGGTATCAGCCCTTTTTGTTATCTTTGCTTTTGTTTCC
>QWCK01002970.1_pt1 | contig 19547 bp, 20 predicted proteins | sample 1972571 | NCBI WGS metagenome assembly QWCK01 (sample SAMN09866710, study PRJNA288562) | Human gut metagenome isolate term2_stool, whole genome shotgun sequencing... | isolation source: gut | host: Homo sapiens | place: USA: California
TCAAGAACAAAGAAGAGATCAGACCTCTTAAATTCACCTACGAGCCGAAACAACTCCGTTTCTTCACGGCTAAATTCGACTTCGCAGACTAGTCTGAAAAGACCAAACTGAATGAACCGTCGGGGGAGACACCTTCTCCCCCGATCGTTTCATAGCCCTTCGGGGCGCAATTATTTTTCCACTCGCAAGACGTCTCCTGTCTCGCGAGACTACACTTTACAAGGAGGAAATAATGGAAAACAACACGAACGGCAACCAAGCTCAGTTCCAATCCAAATGGGGCTTTATTCTAGCCTGCGTCGGATCGGCAGTTGGTATGGCCAATGTATGGGGCTTCCCGTACAAACTCGGTAGTAACGGCGGATTCGCATTCTTGGTCCCCTACCTCATCTTCATCGTACTGTTCGGCTATGTCGGACTCTCGGCTGAGTACGCAATCGGTCGTCGCAGCGGCACCGGTACGCTCGGTTCCTATGCATTCGCATGGAAACACGGCAAGAAAAACATGGAAGGCGCAGGTAAAGTCATCGGCTGGCTCCCCCTTATCGGTTCCATGTGTATCGCAATCGGTTATGCAGTCATCATCTCATATGTCTTGAAGGCATTCGCACAATCCGTAACCGGTACTCTTATGACGGTTGATCCGGGCGAATGGTTCGGTTCCTTCTCGGGTACGATGTACAGCGTCGTTCCCTATCATGCGATTATCATCGTCGTTTCCCTCTTAACCATCACCCTCGGTGCAGAGACGATTGAGAAAACGAATAAAGTCATGATGCCTTTGTTCTTCATTCTCTTCATCATCCTCGCGATCCGTATTGCACTTCTTCCGGGCGCAGGCGATGGCTACGCATTCCTCTTCAAACCGAATTGGGCGAAACTTGGAGACATCAATGTATGGATTGCTGCCATGGGGCAAGCATTCTTCTCGCTCTCGATCACCGGTTCCGGTATGATCGTCTACGGTGCGTATCTACCGAAGAGCGAAGACTGCGTCGAAGGCGCAAAACAAACGGCTCTCTTCGATACGATCGCTGCAATGGTTGCGGCACTCGTTATGATTCCGGCTTGCTTCGCATACAACATGGCTCCGGATGCAGGTCCCGGCCTCCTGTTCGTCGTTCTCCCGACCATCCTGCAAGAAATGCCCGGCGGACGTATCTTCGCGATCGTTCTTTACCTCGCAGTCCTCTTCGGCGGTATTTCTTCCATCATGAACATGTTCGAAGTCGTTGCGGAATCTCTCATGCACGTCTTTAAGAACCTCTCTCGTATGGTCGTCATCATCGCTCTCGGCATCATCACGTTCGGCGTTGGTCTCTTCATGGAGCCCATCGGCGGAGTCGAAGGTGCCATCATGACCGGTTGGGGCCCCTGGATGGACCTCGTATCCATCTACATCATCCCGATCGGCGCAGTCCTCGGCGGTATCTCCTGGTTCTGGGTTATCAAGAAGGAAGACCTTCTCGACGAAATCAACACCGGTGCCAAGAAGAAATACGGCGACACCTGGTACAATATCGGTAAATGGGTTTATGTGCCGCTGGCAGCTGTCCTTTGCATCTGGGCATTGGTATTCAAGGTAGCATTCTAAACCAACTTTCATTAAGATGAAGAAGGTGGAGGACTTCCTCCACCTTTTTTATCTCTATTTTCCCGAAGGAGCCATTCCATGCAACTTATGCGCAAATCCCTCAGCAATCAAATCTACACCGTCCTCAAAAAAGAAATCCTGCACGGAGAGATCCCGTTCGGTTCGAAGCTCGTCAACAGACAGCTGCAGAGCCGTTTTGACGTGAGCTCCTCCCCCGTGCGCGACGCGATCAATCGACTCTATCTCGACGGGCTCGTGAGCTCCATCACGCAGAGCGGCGCCGTGGTGGTCGAGTTTACGCTGGATTTTTACACCGAAGTGAACGAAGTGCTCCTCTGTATCGCCGAGGCCGGTGTGCGTCTCGCGGGACGCAAGGCCGATCGCGAAGAAGTCGCAAGAGAGCTCAAGGCCATCATCGCCGAGCAGGAAGCCTGCATCGGAAGCGAGCTCTATTACGACAAGGACTATGCTTTCCACAAGGTCTTTATCGACCACAGCGACAACGGGCGTCTCAAGGCGCTTTTTAAGCAATACAATGTTCTCCACGAGGTCCTCGTGCGCCATTTCTATCATTACAGCAATCAACTCGCGTTCGGTGCGCAACAGGAGAGCATCGAGATGCACCGACGCATCACCGAGGAATTTGAAGTCGGACATCTCCGCCGCGCCATGAATCTCATGGAAGAGCACTACGACAATGCCGGCAAAATTTTTCAAAAAATGATCGCGAAGAATCCCGCAATCTTGGAGGGGGAAGCATGATGAGACCGAGAGAACCGCGCGACGACAAGAAAATCTCGCGCCTCATTACCCACACCATCCTCGAGAAGAACACCGACATTCCCATGTGGGAGAACGAGCGCATGATTCATTTCTACGCGCCCGAGCATTTCCCCGAGATCGCAAAGACGAGAGAAATCTACGTCCTCGAAGAAGACGGGGAGATCGTCTCCACGGTCGGCCTCACCGACGACGGCGAAATCGTGGGCTTTTTTACCGCCGCAGAATACGAAGGACGCGGCTACGGCACGCGCATGATGGAGATGATTCTCGCGCGCGCAAGAGAAAAGGGCCACACGAGCGTCCATCTCTCCGCAAGCATCACCGCGCATTCATTCTATGAGCGTTTCGGCTTTGCGGACACGGGCGAGACGCACGCTGACGGCACCGTCCTCGAAATGACCAAAGAACTCTGAGAGCCCCATCACAGCCCCTAACGGGGTTTTTTTGATGGGCAAACGGGGCGCGAGAAAAGTCCGGGCGCGGACAAATGGGGACGCAAGAAAACGGGCGCGGTGGTTTCTATCCGCGCGGTGCACGAGCCCGTCGAGACCGACGAAACAATCCATCTGACGAAAGTCGCGGTATTTTCAGAAAAACGGCGGGCACGAGCAAAATTTTGGGCAAAGAAAAAACCGGCGAAGGGGCCGGTTTTTTGATGGAACTATTTTTCAAGATCGATGGATGTTTGGGCGGAACGCGTCCCGTATTTAGAGATCTTCCGGGCGGAGGGGCGTGCCGTCGGTGCCGTAGGGCATGTCCCACGGTTCGTCCCACGGTCCGAGCTCGATCTCGCCGCCTTGTCCGATCGTGATGCCGTCCGCGGATTCGCGTGCGCCTTCCTCGAGACGCGTCTTGTAGAGCATTTGAAAGACGGGATAGTCCGCGAGATCTGTTTCACAACGGAAGGCGTCGGCGGTGAAGAGTTTCTCGACGCCGTGGGCGTTCCCCGGCGCTTCGAGCGGAGCGGTCAGGATGCCGTGTGCTTTCGCAAAGGCGCGGATCTTCTCGTATTCATAGCCCGTAAAACCGCGTCCGACAAGGAGCGTCTTCGCGTCTTTGGAACGCGCGAGGATCTCGTCAGTGAGGGCAGGGCGTTCTAAGATTTCAAAGCGTCCCTTGACGCAGAGGAGTCCGCCGCGCTCGGTTCCGCGCGGAAGGATGCGGACGCGCAGATCGCCGTACCATTCTTCATAGGTCGGGCAATGGACACTGCAGAGCGTGCAATACGACGGAATGCGTCTGCCGCGGGGCACGAATTCTTTGGGCAGGGTCGTGCGATCCTGCCATGCGCCCGTGGGACACACGGCGGCGCAATTGCCGCATTCGATGCAGACGGAATCGGCGAGTGTCTGCCCCATGACGGTCGAGACGCGCGTCTCCATGCCTCGCTGTGCCATGGTGATCGCGCCGTTGTGAACGCGGTCGCGACAGGTCGTGACACAGAGACCGCAGAGAATGCATTTGGCAGGATCGTGAGAGAGATACCTGCTCTCGAGTTTTGCTTCCGCCGCACGCATGCTCACGGGTTCGAGTGCGTGGCGATTGATTTCGTCGTAGAGTTTGCATTCGTGGAGATCGTGACAACCGCACGCAAGGCAACGCATGGCTTCGCGTCTCGCCTCGTCGTCGGTGTAGCCGCGTTCTTCCGTAAAATCGTGAATCCGCACGTCGCCCGTGCGCACGGGAATCTCGACGGCGGCTTCGGTCTTCGCCTCGATGTCCGCGCGGGTCATTTCGCGTTCAAACCGTCTCTCTACGGGCACTTCATACGTCCGTCCGGAGAGAAAGGCGTCGATGTGTTCCGCGGCGCGTCTCGCGTCTCCGATGGCAGCGATGGCGATCCCGGCACCGTCTCCCTCGCAGTCCCCGGCGGCAAAGACATTGTCACCCGCATAGAAAGCGTCGGTTGCGACGGTCTTCCATTTCGTCATGGGCAGTGCAAGATCCCCGATGTCCGGCGCTTGGCCGATGCAGGGGATAAAGAGATCGGCGGCGACGCGCTCACTCTCGCCCGTGGGGACGGGCCGCTGTCTCCCGCTCGCGTCCTCGTCGCCGAGTTTCATCACGTCAAAAGTCACGGCAAGTCCTCCGTCTCGCCGGACTTCCACGGGGGTCCTGAGGAAATGAAAGACGACGCCCTCTTCCTCGGCGGCGCGAATCTCTTCGGCTTCGGCGGGCATTTCGTTCCGCGTCCGTCGGTAGTAGAGATGACTCTCGGCCCCGAGTCGCACGGCGGTGCGCGCCGCGTCCATCGCGGTATTGCCGCCCCCGGCAATCAGGACCGTCTTGCCTCGAAGATCGGGAGCGTTCCCCGTCGCAACGGTTCGCAAAAAATCGATCCCATAGATCGTGCCCGGGCCTTCCTCGTTCTTTGCGCGCGCACTCGTCGCATGCCAAGCCCCGATGGCGACAAAGACGGCGTCATAGTCGCGTCGGAGTTTGTCAAAATGATCGGCGTCGACATGCACGCCGTAGTGAATCGTCGCGTCTCGGAGAATGTGTTCGGCTTCGCGCTCGAGGACCGTACGCGGCAGGCGAAACGCGGGAATGCCGTAGCGCATCATGCCGCCCGCTTCGTCCATGGCCTCGTAGATCGTGACGTCATAGCCCTTGCGCGTGAGAAAATACGTCGCGGTGAGTCCTGCGGGTCCTGCGCCGATCACGGCGACGCGCTTGCCGTTTTTCGCACCGACGGGCAAAAAAAGTTCCCAGTCTGCGGCCGTCTTCGCGATGGTATCGGCCATATAGCGCTTGAGATGCGCGATCTGAATCGGCTCCTCGACGAGCGCACGTCGGCACGCCGTCTCGCACGGATGGGGACAGACCCGTCCGATCGATGCGGGAAACGGTAATTTTTCGCGTACAAGGCGCACCGCCTCCTCGGTTTTTCCCGAGGCGATGAGACTCACATAGCCCTGACAGTCGGTTTCGCCCGGACAGGCGAGCACACAGGGCGCTTTGCAATCGCCGCGGTGTTCGTTGGATAACAGGGTCAATACTTCGCGGCGCGCACGAAGGGTGCGCGGACTTGCGGTCGTGATCTCCATCTCGTCCCGCGCTTCCGTCGCGCAGGCGCGCAAAAGTTTGGGTGTGTCTTTCGCCTCGACGACGCACATGCCGCAACTGCCGCTCGGAATGGTGTACGCACTCTCGCAGAGCGTCGGGATCCGGATCCCCGCGCGTCTTGCGGCCTTGAGGATCGTATCGCCCGGCTCGATCGCGACCGTCCTGCCGTCGATGATCATGGCTCCTCCTTCGTGTGGTGGACGATGGCGATCCATTTGCCGTCCACGAGGATCTTGCGCACGCGTTTTTCAAAATCGATGCGCTTCATCCAAATGACATGGCCGCAACCCAGACACTCGAGTTTCATATCCACGCCTTTGCGCAGAATTTTCCAGCGATTTTCCCCGCAGGGATGACCTTTTTTGAGGGTAATCTCGTCTCCGAGTTCGTAGTAGAGCATCATGCCTCCAATCCGCGCACGGCACGCGCTGCCGTTTTGAGCATCGTGCGCTCGACTTCCCACTGCAGGCCCGGCGGCGTAAAGGTACGCAGCGTATAGGTGTTCACGCGCTCGCCCATCTCCGTGAGCCCGAGATATTCGATCTCGTTCGTGCGTTTTTCTTTCGTGCCTTCCGAGAGCGCGGGCAAGATTTCCTCGATTGCTTCGTCGACGCGATGCACCGGCACATCCCGAGAGACCTTGAGGAGTGCCATCGCACGCATCGGTTCGCGCGAGGTATTGACGACGCCCTTCATCATCCCGTTGGGGACAAAAGTGACCTCGCCCGCATATGAGCGAATCCGCGTCATGCGCAGGCCCACGTCCTCGACCGTGCCCTCAAGACTCCCGACACGGATGTATTCCCCCGCCGCGTATTGTCTTTCCGCGAGGATGAAAAAACCGTTTAAGACATCGCCGATGATCGACTGCGCGCCGAGACCGAGAATCAAAGTCCCGATGCCGGCCGTCGCGAGAATCGACGACGTGCGCACGCCCATTTCGTCGAGGATAAAGAGAATCGCCACGAATACAATCGTCACGTAGAAGATTTTTTCGAGAATCATGATAAACGTCGCATACGTCCGATCGTCGCGTTTCGCGAGAAAATAGCGCGTAAATTTCTTCGTGAGCATAAAAAGCGCAATCATCACGACGAGCGCGAGCCCGATGCGAATGAGATGTTGTGTCATAAGCGACATGGCATCGCCTCCTTTCCTTTATTATACAAATTCCCTCCCGTTCTGTCGAAGTGCAAAATTTTAAAAAATATTCGCCTTGATTTTAATCTTTTTGATTCTCATTTTATTCTTTTTAAGTTTTCGCTTGCATTTTTTCAATTTATCGTTTATGATGGGTATGAAATCAAAAGGAGGTTATCCCATGAAAATAAAAATTCCCGGCACCTGCCCCTTCTGCGGCAAAAAAACGGTGACCACAAGAGTCGAATGCAAAGGCTGTCACTCGAGTTTTGAAGGGACGTTCGAACTCCCCAAACTCGCAAGTCTCGACGAAGCGTCGCAAGAGTTTATTGAGAAATTTCTCGTCGCGCGCGGCAATATGAAAGAGATGCAGACGGAACTGGGCTTAAGTTATCCCACCGTGCGGGCGCGTCTCGACGAGATCGTCACGAAACTCGGCTATCCTGCGGAAGAAGAGATCGGCATCACCAAGAACGAGGTTTTGGAACTCTTGGAAAACGGTGAGGTCTCGAGCGAGGAAGCCGTAGAACTCATCAGGAAAGCGAGGAAATCATGAGCGAGAAAAATAAAATTTTGGAACTGTTGGAAAAAGGCGTGATCACGGCCGCGGAGGCGAAGGATCTCTTAGAGGCCGTGGACTACAAAATCCCCAAGAAAAAAGGCATGAGTTTTTCCTTCGACGTCGACAAGGCGAAGGAGGGCATCCAGAACATGGGAAGGAGCGTGGGCGAATTCGTCTCCTCGACTTTCTCGGATCTCTTTGACCGCGACTTTCGATTTCGCATGAAAGGCGATTTCAATCGATTCAAACGCATCTACGAGAAGGAGATCGGCGAGGACGAAGTCTATCGTCTCGACATCGAGAACGAGAACGGCCTCACGAAGATTGCACGCGGCGACGTCGAGAAACTCACCGTCTCCACCACCGTCTACTACAAGAACATGCTCCTCGACGACTCGGCGCAGTTCTTTACGATCGAAGAAGTGGACGATCTCATCCGCTACCGCGTTGCGGACGGCAAGAAAAAAGATTTTTATCTCGAGATCGAGATTCTTCTCCCCGAGAAGATGCCCGCGGAAGTGCGACTCGTGACGACCAACGCGCCCATCTTTGCGAAAAATCTCGAGATCCCCAAACTCACCCTCTGGACCGCCAACGGACGCATCGAGGCCAAAGAGATCACGACCGACGATGCAAAGTTTGAGACTGCGAACGCGTCGATCTCCCTCGAGCGCATTGCAGGCGGCAGTGTCCATGCCCTGAGCTCCAACGGACGCATCGAGGCGGAGGAACTCACACTCGCCGATTTCGGCGCACGCACGTCGAACGGCAAGATCGTCGCGGACAAAATGACCGTCGAGAGACTTTCGCTCGCGACGACGAACGGTCCCGTCGAACTCACGGATCTCATGACCGAGAAACTCGAGAGCGTCGATCTCTTGAGCTCCAACGGCAAGATCGACATCATGCTCGGCGATCTCGTTCGCCCCATCGCGTTCGATTTCTCCACGACCGGCGGCAACGCGCAGATCGATCTCGCGGCGGAAATCTCCGCAGACATGCGCGAAGGCTCCTCGCGCGTCGAGAAACACGTGAAAGGCCACACGAGTGCCTTCCCCGATGAATCGACTTTTGCGCAGATCGTCGCCAAGACCACCAACGCGGATATCACGCTCGCGGAAGATTAAAGGCAAAGAAAAAGACGTCTCTCACCATAGAGACGTCTTTTTTATTTGGCTTTGATTGTTTGAACGAATCTAATCATCGAGCACGAGGTCGATCTCCACGCCGGAGATCACGAGCGCATCTTTGCCCGCGCCGAATGTCTCGGTAAAGGCTTTGCCGCCCCGGACCACGTTCGTTCCGTTCCATTCCACTTCCGTGCCGTCGAGTACCACCGCATAGTCATTATTTTTGACCGTAATCATGCCGTCCACCGAGACGCCCCGGACGTTCATGGGATAGGAGCTCTCGGTATCGCTCTTGAGCTCCACGTCCACCGCATCCATCTCCACGGACTTAAGTTCGGCGTAGCTGTCCAGTTCGACGTCCGCTCCCTTGACGACGAGATCCAACGTTTCCGGATTCGTGCATTCCACTCTGCAGGAGATCGCATGCTTTTTCCCCGCATCGAGCGTAAGGCGGCCGTCTCCTCGCTTCTCTCGGATCTCACGGGCATCGCTCGTGATGTTGATTCTATTTTCATCCGATTGCAAAATCGTGATCTCCACATCCGCACCGCTCAATGTGAGATGGCGGATCCCGTCCAAATCGTAGCTGAAATCATATTTTTTCACGGGCGAAACGGAGGATAGTCCGCGACCGTTCAAGACGATCCCGCCCTTCCCGATATGAAACAGACTGTATTCATCGTAGAGCTCGATGGATAAATCATCCGCATTCAAGTATCCTCTTTCCTTGAGCTTTTGATAGTCCAGTGCAAAGAATGACACCACGGTGAGCACCGCCAAAAGGAGAAAGATGAGGAAGAATTGTAGGGTCCGATTCATCTGACGAAATTTTTTCATGATCTGCTCCTTTTCCATTGATACGTCCCATATGCCTCTTTGATTTTTCGATACAGCGATGTAAAAAGCGTGACGATTAGCCTAATAAGGACGATCCCGAGGGCCAAATTCGCGCAGGACCACAAGACTCGTGTCACCGGACTTAACATAAGAAAACCTCCGCCCGCATGGATCCACGGAAGCGACGGGAACAGCGTCGCCGTCAGAATGGCGCCGCCCGCGAAGATGAAAGCGACTACAAGCGCAATCAAGGTGACGACAAGGGAGAACAGAATGGCAAATCCCGACAAGAGCAGAGAACCCCAGATCGGAAAGAGTAAAATTGCAAGGACGATGAGCGCCCAATTGAGCGATCCTTCTTTCGTACGAAACATCCCCGTTTTGAATCGATTGGGATTCTCCTCCTCGTCATAGAGATACTCCTTCGCGATTTCTCGAGGCGAACCCAGATCTCGGGAGATTTCCTCTTCCGTTTTGCCGTGCGCCATGCCTTCTTCAAAATGCGTGCGATATTCCGCCACGATTTCGTCGACGACGGTTTTCGGCAATTTTTGTAAATAGAAACTCAGTAAATCCAAAAATTCCTGCTTCTTCATGCGAACCTCCCCAATAATTCATCAACCCCGTCGATAAAACGGTTCCACTCTTCGATCTGCACCCTGAAATTCTCCTTCCCCTCCGGTGTGAGCTTGTAATATTTGCGCGGAGGACCGGAGCCGGATTCCTGTAGATAGGTCTCGACCAAACCCGCGTTGTTAAATCTTCGTAAGAGCGGGTAGATCGTGCCCTCCGAAATGTCGACGTACTTCGAGATCTCCTCCACCAGCTCATAGCCGTAGCAATCGCGGCTGTTTAGGAGCGCCAAGACCAGAAGTTCGAGCACGCCTTTCTTAAATTGTGTATTCATATTCGCCTCCCACCAGTATGATACCACCAGGTACCTTATAAGGCAAGGTACTGTTGAAAGAAAAATACGTGGAAATAAAAAAGACGTCCAAGCGGGCGTCTTTGATCTTAATGGATCGAATCGGTCGGTCACGCCTGTGCCGATCCGTCAATCTTCCAAATCTTTCGTGTGATCCTCAAGTTCTAAAAACTTATCAAAATCACTTTTGTACAGTCTATCTTGTATCATTCTATATTTCTCAAATTCGCTCTCTGCGTGTTTTTTCGCAAGAGCTTGAGAGACTTTCCCTGCATCTTGTAAGATTTCTTTATCCCACAATTGTAAAAATCCATGGAGTCTCTTCTCCCAATCTTCCATCGTCATCGGAATCTGTCTTTCAGCTTGCAATTCTGCCATGTCCAAGTAAGATGAAACGATTCTTTGCATTTGATTTAATTCTTCTGCACTCAGATAATTTTTCGCAACGACAACATCGTATTTGTGAATTTTTGAATCCGGTGAGCCTTCCCAATTTGTGAGTCCCATGTTTTTATTTTCGTGATTGGCTCGATCGATAATGAGTTCCGCTGCTGTTTTCCCATGAACGGCATAGTGCAATTTGTTTTGAATTGCCGCAAAAAATCTTTTTGTTGACTTTGCGGACGGATCATAATCCAATGATGTGGCATAAATATCTGTGATTTTTTGATAGAACCTTCTTTCGGATAATCTTATTTCACGTATTTTTACGAGTAGTTTTTCGAAATAATCCTTGGTCAGTTTCGTCCCGGAATTCTTTAGTCTTTCGTCATCGATTGCCCAGCCTTGGATGGTATAGTCTTTTACAATTTGGTTTGCCCATTTTCTAAATTGAACGGCGCGTTCGTTGTCGACCTTAAATCCCACTGCAATCACAGCTTGCAGATTATAGTGTTTTATTTCTCTTGAAACATTTCTGGAACCTTCTTTTTGAACTATTAGGAATTTTCTAATAGTTGCTTCTTCTTGTAATTCACTGTCGACATAGATTTTTTTTAGATGTGCATTTATGGTAGCGACACTGACATCATAAAGCGCTGCCATCTTCTTTTGGGTGAGCCAAAGATTTTCATCTTCATATCTCATTTCGATGACTTCTCTGTCATCGCCATGCGCTGCGACAAAGGTCAAGTATTCGGCAGCGGATGACCTGATTGGCAGTTCTTTTTGATCTTGCGTTTCGATTTTGTTTTCTTCTATTTTTTTATGCATCATTGCCTCCCATGATGAATTTTATTCCGTCCTCTTTTACGGAAATTGGGGATGATGGGTGGTGGCGAGGGCGAGATAGACGGGATCTTTGAAGAATCGTCCCGTCTCGAGAAAAGTGCTGCCGGTCGTAACATAGTCGTCCAGAAGGAGCACGCGTCCCTCGACGTCCATGGTCTTCTGAAACGCGCCGACGAGATTAATCTTGCGCTCCGCGTGGGAGAGGCCGCGTTGGAGCGGAACGAGTCGCGTCTTTCTCAGCGCTTCGACGACGGGGACACCCGTGCGTTCGGAGAGTCTCGCGGCGAGTTCGTGCACGGCGTCGAAAGTGCGTTCGCGTTTTTCGCGTGCGTGGATGGGGATCGGGACGATTGCGTCGAAAGCAAGTCCCGTCTGTCGGATTTTTTCCTCAAGGAGTGCGGCGAAGACGGGATCGAGTCGGTCTTTGCCGGATTTGTAGCGCGCGTAGAGCTCAGAGAAATAGGAATCGGCGAAGACGGCGACGTGGGCGGTAAAGCCCGCCATGTGCACGGGTTCCGCGAGTCTCACGGCTCTTTCGAGGATTTCCTCAGAAATTTCGTTGACGTTTTCTCTTGGGTCGTAAGGCATGGAGTCTCCTTTGCCGTCTTAAGACGGTTGCGTAGCGCTCGGCGAGTCCGGAATAGCGCACGCCGATGCGGGTGTTCGCCACGGTGCGGGCGATGATCTCCTCACTTCCCATGAGGATGACGAGTTTTCGCGCACGGGTGATGGCGGTGTAGAGTAAATTCTTCGTATAGAGTAAGTCGTTGTACGCGCCCATGACGACGATGACGGCGGGAAATTCCGAGCCTTGCGCCTTGTGCACGGTGGAGGCGTACGAGAGATCGAGATTCTCGAGTCTCTTGTTCTCGAGTTCGGCAAGCGCACCGTCAAAATCGACCATCAGGCTTTTCGTCTCGGTGTCCACATAGGTCACAATGCCGATTTCGCCGTTCATGACGCCGCTGCCCTCCTCCCCGTCTTTCGTCCACTCGATGTCATAGTCGTTCTTCGTCTGCATGACTTTGTCGCCGACGCGAAACGTGCGGTGCATATGGCGCAGTTCCGTCCCGCTCGCGGGATTCAAAGCATTTTGCAGGGATTCGTTGAGATTCACGACGCCGAGGGCGCCTTTTTTGGCGGGGGCGAGGACTTGGATGTCCGTCACGGGGTCAAATCCGTAGGCTTTGGGAAGCCGATCTTTCACGAGTGATGCGACGGTCGTGAGGATTTTCTCGGGATTTGCGGTGCGATAGTGAAAGAAATCTCCGTGCTCGCGGTTCGCGACGGGGAGTTTGCCCGCGTTGACACGGTGGGCGGAGAGGATGATGTCGGAGTCGCGTCCCTGTCTAAAAATTTCGTAGAGATGGCGATAGGGAATGCCTGCGGCTATGAGATCGGCGAGGACATTGCCGGCGCCGACGGCGGGGAGTTGGTCCGCGTCGCCGACGAAGATGAGTTTCGTCGCCGGGGTGAGCGCGCGCAAAAGTTTGTCTGCGAGCATGAGATCGAGCATGCTCGTTTCATCGACGATGAGCGTGTCGACGTCGATGGGATTCTTGGCGTCGTGCTCGGGTTTTTCGCCGGGTCGGATGCCGATGAGTCGGTGGAGGGTCGAGGCCTCGCGTCCGGTCGCTTCGGCGAGCCTTTTGGCCGCGCGTCCCGTGGGAGCGGCGAGGAGCACGGTCTTCCCGAGGCTCTCCTCGTATTCGGTCACGAGTTTCGTAATCGTGGTCTTGCCCGTTCCGGGTCCGCCCGTGAGGATGAACACGCGCGCCTTGACGCTCTCGATGAGGGCGTCCTTCTGCCCTTCGGAAAACCTGATCTCGTGATCCGCTTCGTAGCGTTCGAGATAGCGGGCCATCCATTCGCCGTCCTCGCCCGGTCCCTCGAGCATGCGGGCGAGTTTCTGCGCGACATAGTTCTCCGCGCGGAGCATCTCCCGCGCATAGACGCGCACTTCGTTCGGATACGGGCGCACCATGCGGATCCGCCCTTCAAAAATCGCATAGTAGAGGACTTCGCGTACTTCTTTGCGGTTCGTGTCCGTAAGTGCCATGACCCGTGCGGTGAGATTCTCGACGGGAAGATAGGTGTGTCCCTCGAGTTCGCGCGCTTCGAGAAGCGCATAGTCGATCGCCGCGCCGATGCGGGCGGGACTGTTGTGCGGCAAACCGGCTTTCATTGCGATGGCGTCCGCCTTGCGAAAGCCGATCCCCTCGATATCGCGCACGAGTCTGTAGGGATTTTGCGTCAACACCGCGACGGTGTCCTCGCGATAGCAGTTTAGGATCTTTCGCGCCTGATGGAGCGTGATGCCGAAGTCCGCGAGCGCCAGGAGATGATCGCGCATATCGCTCTCCTCCTCGACACTCTCCCGAATCTTCTCGAGCGTTTTTTTGCCGATGCCGGGGACCTCTAAGAGTCTCTCGATATGGTGATCCATGATCTCGAGCGTCTCCTCGCCGAAATGTTTCACGATCCGCGCCGCCATCACTTCGCCGATGCCGCGATAGACCCCCGACGCGAGAAAATGTTCGATCGCCTCGGGCGTCGTCGGCTCTTTCGCCTCGATGGACGTGAAGGCGAACTGCTCGCCGAAACGCTCGTGAAAGACGAGTTCGCCCGTGAGCGCGACGTCCATGCCTTCGGACACGACAAAAGCGGTCCCGACCGCAATGATCGGACCGTCCTCGGTCTCGAGCATGAGCACGGAATAGCCGTTCTCCTCGTTGTGAAATCGAATTTGTCGGATCGTGCCGCGAATATCCATCTTTGCCTCCGGCTTCCTAAAAGCCATGGAACCATCGTTGTGGAAAATGTTAGAACTCAGGAAAACATTAGAAAAATTTGCGCAGTGCGTGATCTTCGGTGAAATTTTTGAGATTGTAGAGGACGAGGACGTCGCCCGTGAGCGAGACTTTCGTCCGCATATAGCGCGGATCGTAGACTTCAATCGTCTCGTAATGCGCCGAGAGATACGGCAAGATTGCGTTCGCAAAACTGTCCTTCACGACCGTGAGCGTGCCCTCGCCCGTGCCGTGAATCGTAAGATGCCCGTGATTCCCCGAGAGATAGACCGCGTATTTGTCGCGATGCGCGAGTTTCGTAAGATCGAGCCCGTCCGCGGGTCCCTCGTCGTCGTAGTCCACGCGCGTGCCTTCTGGGAAACGCACATAGGAAAAATCTTCGCCGTCCGACGGCAGTCCGGATTGCGCCTCGAGGCTCCCGTGAAAATCCGGGACCGTCGTCTCGTCGTAGCGTGCGACCGGCGTGAGCCCTTCGGCCTCGCAATAGGCGAGATACGCCGCATAGGCGCCCTCGCTCGTAAGATGGTGATCGCTGTCGTAATAGGCTTTCGTCGCGCGGGAGAGCGCCGGCACGACGTCGATCGTCGGGAGTTTCCCGAGTGCCGCGCGTTCATCGGGGAGCCCCGTCCGCGCCGCCCCGTCCCAAAAATACGCCTTGGTCGGAAGAATCATGAGCGTCGCCACGGGTTCAATGCGTTCGGCGAACGAAAACGTGTCCTCCGCGAGTGCAAAGCGTTGGTAATACACGCCGTCCGCGACGATCGTATCGTGAAATTCTCTGACACCGAGCGCGTGAAGGAGATTGGCCCGCACGCCGACCCATTTTGCCCGCGCGGGAAATTGATCCGACAGATAGCGCTCGAGTTCGTCCATATAGCGCCCCGAGAAGACCGACGACGCCGCGAGTTCCGGTCGCGCCGCAAGCGGTCTGTTCTCGACCTCCGAGAAGGTCTCGTCCGGAACGACGGCGTGGACGATCGGCATCGCGAAGAGGAGCACTAAGAAAAAGATGGCCAGTTGTTTTTTCATGTCCCCCTCCTTAGAATCTGAAATACAAGAACGGATTGTAGGTCTCGTTGACGAGGAAAATCATCGAGAGAAGAAAGAGTGCCGCCGGCACGAGAAGCCCCGTGGGCGCCCATTTCTCTTTCGCCCGTTCATAGAGTCGCCGCGGTCCGTCGGTTGCAAAGACCGCACCGATCACGAGAAACGCGAGCACGTTCCGGACGCGGAAGAGATCCCCCGGCGCCGTCGGCACGCGGGAAAAGAGGGTTGCGAAGAACGCGCCGAGACTCTTGAGGTCCGTGCGTTCGAAAATCCCCCAGCCCACGACGACGAGAAAGAGCGTGTAGATGCGCCCGAAAACCCGATGCCGATCGAGAAAATCTTTGAAAAATCGCTTCTCGAGATAGAGGATCACGCCGTAGTAGAGCCCCCACAGCGCAAAATTCCAGCTCGCGCCGTGCCACAGCCCCGTGAGAAACCACACGACGAAGAGGTTCACGGCAAAACGCCCCGCGCCGACGCGATTGCCGCCGAGCGGGATGTATACATACTCGCGGAACCACGTGCCGAGCGAGATATGCCAGCGCCGCCAAAATTCCGTGACACTCCGCGAGAGATAGGGATAATCGAAGTTCTTCATAAAATGAAAGCCGAACATCTTCCCGAGGCCGATCGCCATATCCGAATAGCCCGAGAAGTCAAAATAGATCTGCAGGGAAAATGCGAGAATCCCGATCCATAGGACAAAAGTCGACGGATTTGCCATGGCGTTCACACTGTTCCAAAACGCGCCGATCGTGTTGGCGAGGAGCATTTTTTTCGCAAAGCCGAAGAGAAAGTCCTCCACGCCTTCCCCGAAGAGCGCGAGACTCTCCGTGCGCGACTCCATCTCGATTGCGATATCGTGATAGCGCACGATGGGCCCCGCGACGAGCTGCGGAAACATCGTGACATACGTCGCAAACGGGAGAAAACGAGGTTGGTATTCCACATCGCGCCGATACACGTCGATCGTGTACGAGAGCGTCTGGAACGTATAGAACGAGATGCCGAGAGGCAGTGCAATCGTGACCGCCGGCAAACCGAGCCCGAGGGCATTGAGATTCTCCGCGAAGAAACCCGCGTACTTAAAAAACCCGAGCACCCCGAGATCGAAGATCGTCGTGAGAATGAGAATCCGTTTGCGCGCGCGTTCGTCCTCGGTCCGCGCCATTGCGACGCCCGAGATGTAGCCCACCGCGACCGTCACGAGCATGAGGAGGATGTACTTCGGTTCTCCCCAGCCGTAAAAAATGAGACTCGAAAAAAAGAGGACGACATTGCGCCCCCTTTTCGGAACCGAATAATACGCGAGTATGACCGCCGGTAAGAAGAATAAAATGAATACCGGACCGGAAAAGACCATCGTCCGCGCCTCTAGAGAACGTCGTCGAAGACGCTCGGATCCTCCGCGATGACGAGGAGAAGGAGCTTGCCGTCGGTCTTCACGACTGCTTTTTTCACAAGTTCGCCCTGCTCGGGAAGATAGTTGGAATAACTTTCCTCGAGAGTCTGTAAGTGCTTATGGATCGTCTCTTTGAGCGCGTCCATGTCCTTCTCGTCTTTCGCCTCGACGAGTAGGATCTCGTTGACCGAGAGATTCGTCTCGGGGCCGTAGAACGCGAACTTCGCCACGGAATCCGGATCGAGCTCGACCCAATGCTTGAGGATTTCGCCGTCCTGTTTGACAAATCGGCCTGCATCGAGATGCGTCTTGATCTTCTCGTGCGCGTCGTCAAACGTCTTCGCGCTCTCCGAGCCGCCGCAAGCCGCCAACAGTAAAGCAAAGACCATGACCATTGTGATCAAAATGATTTTGGAGCGATGTTTCATTGTGCACCTCCGAGTTTTTTCGTCACGAGTTCGAGCCATTGATCCCCGAACGGAGATTGGAAATGGACACCGTCCGGCTCGTGATAGGACGTCAGATTTTCAATTTCGTAGAGGTCGATGTATTCAACGCCTTCGTCGCTCTCCGCGATCCTCTTTGTCGCTTCGTTGTAGGCTCTGATGGTCTCGTTGTTGAGATTCTTGAGATTGGGATCGGTCGCCGTCACGCTTTCATCGACGGGAAGCGTCGAGAAGAGATAGAATTTCGCCTCGGGGAGATCCTTACGGATCTTCGAGATGAGACTCTTGTACGCGTTCTCATAGCGCTCGACTTCCCAGGATCCGTTCGCCTCGTTCATCCCGAAGAGCATGAAAATCCGCTCGGGCTGGCGTCTGACGACTTCGTCCACGTGATCGAGTGCCGTCTCGAGATTGAGACCGATCTGTGTCACTGCCGATTGCGCATAGATGTAGTGATAGTAGGGGAGCTCGTCCATGATGCTGTCCCCCATAAAAATGTCCTTGCGGAAATATTCCTGATAGGTCCTGCCCGTCGGCGTGAGATCGGATTCGCCGGGTTCCGCCGGAGTCGGCTCGACCAAAGGCGTGCGCGTGCCGCCGCGACGTAAGACTTTGACCGGCGGATCGAAGAGAATCGACTGCGAGAGATCGCTCGTCGCCGTCTCGCTCGTTGCCAGAGGCTCCGTGGACGATGTGCCGCGATTCTTCCATGCGCGGACGATGACTACCAAGAGAATGATAAGAACGATGAGGAAAAGCACCGAACGGCGCCGTCTGCGCATCATGCGCGCGCGTCTCTCTCGAGCCCTCGATGCATTACTTTTTCTGCGCCTCTCGTCCGGTCTGCGCCTGTCGTCCGGCCTCGGGCTCTGTCGTCTGCGCTCCGCACCTGCGGGAGCCGTTCTCTTGCGTCTGCGTGCTGTTTCGGATGTATGGGAAGACCTTCTCGGTCGTCTGTTCTTTTCCACGATCAAAAACTCCTTTATGGTATGTTCAATAGCATGTATAAGACATCATCCGGAGATGATTTCGTTTGCTTTCATTTCATTCCTTATAGCTGCGTTCATTATAACATAGTTTCCCCGCCTTATACACCGAAATCGCGCTCCCAAAACGCAAGTTCTCCGCCGGGAAATTGTTTTTCCGCCCCGCCTTTGATATAATTTGAGCAATTACGGAAAGGAGTCCCTATGAAAATCGCGCCTTTTTTTCTTGCCATCGCGCTCCTCTTTGCGCCCGTGACGGCAATTGCCAAAGAAATTGAATGGACCGACGAAGAATGCGCGGCGTATCTCATCGCCGATATGAACGGCCAAGTGCTCGCCGAGAGGGGTGCCGACAAGCCGCTCAAAATCGCCTCCATCTCCAAAGTCATGACCTATCTTCTCGTCAAAGACGCCATCGCCGAAGGCAAACTCTCGCTCGACACGGAGCTCACCGTCTCCGAGCACGCCGCATCCACCTACGGATCGAGCGCGTATCTCAAGGAAGGCGAGACGCTCACCGTCGCCGAACTCCTCGACGCGATGATGATCATCTCCGCCAACGACGCGGCATCGGTCCTCGCCGAAGGCCTCGCGCCCACCGAGGACGCCTTTGCGAAAATGATGGAAGCCAAAGGCCGCGAACTCGGCTTCTCACACGTCCATTTTGTCAACGCCTCCGGACTCCCCCAGGACGAAACCGAAGACGAGAACGAAGTCACCACCAAAGACCTCTACAAACTCGCGCACGAAGTCATCACGAAATATCCCGAAGTCCTCGACTATCGCGACATGCACAGTTTTGTCCACGGCGAAACCGAGATCGGATCCACCATGAAACTCTACGGCGTCTACCCCGGCGTCGACGGCCTCAAGACCGGCTACACCGAATTTGCCGGCTGTTGTCTTCTCACCACCGTCGATATGAAAGCCGCGACCGAACGCCCCGAAGACGACTATCGCCTCATCGTCATCGTCATGGGCGCGAAGAGTGAAGACGCACGCGCGGAACTCACCGTCGAACTCATCGACTGGGCCCGCGAGCACTACGAGAAAAAAACGCTCGTCGACCCCGCCGAAGCGATCACCCATGAAGAACAAGGCAAATCCATCCCCGCCCATCCCGAGTCCGCCGCCTACGCGCTCGTGAAAAAAGGCACAGCGACCGAGAGCAAGGACACGTTCGAAATCACTTTTCCCGTGGAAAAAGGCGACCCCGTCGGCACGCGCACCGTCCGTGCAGGAGACGAAGTCCTCGCGACCGTCCCCCTCATCGCCGACGAAGACGTCTCGAACTACGAGGGCTGGGAAGCCGTCAAAGCGCGCGTCCGATTTTTCTTCGACACCCTCGAAGAACTCTATCGACTCACCAACGCCGCCTAAAATATGCTACAATCAAATCGCGGGAACCTCCCCGCATCTGTCTCCGTAGCTCAGCAGGATAGAGCGTTCGCCTCCTAAGCGAAAGGCCGTGGGTTCGACTCCCGCCGGGGACGCCATTCGGTGATTATCCGAACTTTCAGTATTCGGTCATTGAAAATTGCTTCTGCGTGTTCGTAAAAGTAGAAAATCTCGAACCGTGGGCAAAATAG
>QWCK01002971.1_pt1 | contig 19544 bp, 28 predicted proteins | sample 1972571 | NCBI WGS metagenome assembly QWCK01 (sample SAMN09866710, study PRJNA288562) | Human gut metagenome isolate term2_stool, whole genome shotgun sequencing... | isolation source: gut | host: Homo sapiens | place: USA: California
GGGATATTTTAAAGACTTTGTTGTCGTCACCGGCATAAACCGATCCATCTGAGCCAACAGCTAAGACCTGCCCCGGGGCAGTAAGCCCCGTAAATTCCCAGACTTTTTGGCCTTCTGGGGATATTTTAGAGACTTTGTTGTAGGCACCGACATAAACCGATCCATCTGAGCCAACAGCTAAGACCTGCCCCGGGGCAGTACACCACGTAAATTCCCAGACTTTTTGGCCTTCCGGGGATATTTTAAAGACTTTGTTGTCGTCACCGGCATAAACCGATCCATCTGAGCCAACAGCTAAGGCCCGCACCATGCCAGTAAGCCCCGTAAATTCCCAGATCTTTTCCGGTTCGTCGACCAGCTTTTTAAGCGCCTTAACATTTTCCTCCGGGATCACATCTCCGACACCATACCCCGTTTTTATGCCTGCGATCTTTACGGCGAGGTCCTTAAACGTATCTTCCTTCGTCGCACTTCCACCCTTGCCGATGATCGCATCCGCAATGGACTTCTTCCCGTCATCGGCATAGGTAAAAAGCACCTTGCCCTGTTCTGCGCTCAGGGCCTTGTCCACGCCCCCGGTCGTCAGGTCGTTAATAATGGGCACGCGGAGCGACGCCTTTTGCTCATCGGTGAGAGCGTCAAAAGACCCCGTGTCGCCTTTTGGGCCAATCGGGCCGGTATCGCCTTTATCGCCTTTTGGACCAATCGGGCCTTGAATGCCTTGAGGACCTTTGGGACCGGTATCGCCTTTATATCCCCTGGGACCCATAGGACCAGTATTGCCTGCATCACCCTTATCGCCTTTTGGGCCAATCGGGCCTGCATCGCCTTTATCGCCTTTTGGACCGGTTGGACCTTGGATACCTTGAGGACCTCTGAGGCCGGTATCGCCTTTATCGCCTTTTGGACCCATGGGGCCGATATCACCTCTGTCACCCTTCTCCCCTTTTGGACCAATCGGGCCTGCATCGCCTTTTGGGCCTTTAAGATCGTCGAGCCTATCAAGGATGGCGAGTCGAATCCCCTCATTTGCAATGTTACGAGCTGTTGCTACGGCCACAATCGCACTTTTTCCATCCATATAAGATTGATAGCCCTCATACACTCGAACCCATGCCGACCCGTCCGAAGGAAAGATGTGACCATCTACGGTGATATCCACACTGTAGATCCCCAGCTCCAGTGCATCACTGATTGTAAATTTCACGCGGTTGTCGACTACTTTCGCACTTGTACTCCAGCGCGTCTCCTTGATGCGGTTATACAAATTAATCAGCGCATCCTTGCCGTTAATGTTGAGCTCGCTCATAAAGCTGGATCCGTCGTTGTATCCGAGCTCGTACTCAAGCACCGACTTGGAGTCGCCTTGCTTGATATTGACGCCGCCGGACACCTGGACGAGATTCAGCGTATTCAGCCCATTCATTCCTCGCTCCCTTCTTTTTCATCGTATTCGATGTCGTTCTCTTCGAGTAGCTTTTTCAGCCGCTCGATTTCTTTTTCCTGCTCTTGCGTTTTCGCTTCCAAGTCTTCGCAAGCCACCTCAAACATGACGCCGTAATTGGTCGCCTCCGAAAGCCGGCTTGCGTACTTTGCGATTACTTTGTTTAAGTCCATATCTTCCCCGTTCCACCTAACTAATAAGCAAACCCTGTTGTGCCGTCCTCCACATTTACATAAAAAGACTTCGAATATCCGGAAGCTTTAAAAAATATTCTCCCGTCATAGCCGGAAATTTCAACGTTCCCTATGGTTATCTTGTGGCCAACGATCATGTTGTCGTTAAAGTATATTGGCGCACACACATTGATGTCAGTACGCCTTGTAGGATAACCTCCGGTAGCCCCGCGATTGTACGCATCAAAGAGGATATAGGGGTTATAGACTCCCCCATATCCATAAGAAATGGAAAAGGCTGAATCTCTTTCGTGCCTCATGTCAAGCCTATAAGAGCTCGATTGATAGTTTCGTATAATCCCAAGTGTCCCGAGCTTTGTATCTCCTTTATAGCTTTGGTAGAAATCAAGCTCCTGGTCGTGTAAATGTACGGCCTTGCCATAACCGTTGTAGGTTTTAAAGTCTCCGGTCAAATTAACGTTGCCATCCAAGTTAATCTTGCTCGCCTGGATTCTTATCGACTCCGACGATTGATTGATCGCCGAGATCACGCCGTTTTTACTTATCTTTGTGGAGATGGAGTCGCTTGTCTGCGTGATCTTTGTGTTGAGTTTGGATATTTTGCCGTCAAGACCTTTTGTTTTACTCGTTATCGTGGACGAGATCTCGTCGGCCGTAGCCTTTATTTGCGATTTTACTTCGTCGATGCTGGTGGCGTTGGCCTCCACGCTTTGGTCCAACCTATTGATGTCGCCGGTAATACCTTTAATCTCTTTGCTATTGGCAAGGTCAATGTCCACATTGCGGAGTTTGAGGGTCTCCCCATCCCAGAGCATGCTAAACTTTTCCGTGCTCTCGCCGATCCTAAAAGTGCCGTCCATGAGATTCCAATAAACGCGGCCACCCTGGAGAATCCCGGTTCGGATCTGATCCGCATTGACGGATTCGCCGTCGATGGCCGTCCGAAAGCGCCATGTCCCATCGTCTTTTTTGCTGTCGGCGATCATGAGCTTCCCTGCGCCGAGATAGACGACTTTTGTCGGGTCTTTGTCGATGGGCCGATCAAAGCTGTAAATGCCGGCGGGTAAGTTGTATTCATTGTCCGCCTTAAGGTCGTATTGGTAGCCGTCTTCGTTGTAATAGGTCGATTCGATGGCCCGGAGTACTTGCTCCAGGTAATCGCTCTGCCTGATCTCTTCCGTTTTCTTCTCGTCGGCTGAGGCGCGGAACCTGTCGGCGGAAGTCTTGACGATCTTGTCGCCGAACTCGAAGCTGACCACGGCGCCTCTCAAAAAGTCGCGTTTGATCTTGTACACCCGCGTTTTGTAACGGATGCCCATGTCCGCGATAATGGCGACGACTTCGCCGAGACCGACCTGCTCCACTTGGAGGCCGCTCGCTTTTAGCTGCACTTTCGGCCGTGCGTTTTCCAAGGCATAATCAAAGGTGGCTCTCGCCAGTTCCTTTTTGTCCTCGATCTTGTCAAAGTCCACCACGCCGATGCGGGGGCTTCCGTCGGGATAACCGTAAGCCGCCGTGGCCTCTTTGATTTCGATGTAGTCGCATCCCACGGGGCTGTGGACGTGTACACCGTCTTTCGTCGCGGAAAAGTCGATATCTGTAAATTTGATCTTTCTTCCGTAGCCGCCGGTGGCAGCGCCATTTTCGTTGACGGCTTTCTCGCCTTTCCCCCGGCCGATAAAAGCCGTGTAAAGATTATCCTTGTTGCTTTCCGCCGTCACGGTCACCAGGTTATGACCATAGGAAAACACTCGGCCAAGATCGTCGCCGATGCTTTGGTAGAGGTGAATTTCTTTAGCAATAATCTTTCCGTCGGAAAACTTGATCACCGGCTTAAATTCGATGCCCCAGGCATTGCAAATTTCGTATAGGGCTTCCAGTGCGGAGATGTGATAAAAATTGGCCGACGCCAAATTGTCCACATGAGAGACGCACTTCCAGCCCGTTTCTTTTAGGACTTCCCCCAGCGCAAAGCCGGGGATTTTTTGCGTTGGCCGTAAATCCCTTACGACCTTGCCCTTGAGCTCATCAAACATAAGGTGGATGCCGTGCGCCGTTAAAAACCCATCCTTTTTGATAAGATTGCGAATGGCGTGGACCTGGAAGTTGTCCCCGTCCTTAAATCCAAAATAATAGGCCGCATCGATATCGCGGTATTTGATCGTCAGCTGTGCCCGGATCAGACCGTTAAGCTCCGCCTCATAGTACGGATCCCGGATGACGTCCCCGGCGATGGTATCGATAAGGTTTAAGTTTTTATCAAACAAAAAAACGCCGCTCATAGGACACGCTCCCTGTATCGCACCTTTACATCCCCCGCCAAATTGCAAAAGAAGCGATCCCTTGAGTAGAGGTCAAAGTTAAAGTAGTCGCTCTCTACATAATCGAGATCTTTTAAAATGCTGCCTTTGTTTTTGTAGATGTTTCCGCCCTCAAAGCGCACAATGTCGCCGGGGAAAAAGCTTGTATTGACGACGATCTTCCGCCCGCGTGTGTCATTTTTTAAAACCAGCTTAGACCCGGACGTCCTCAGTTGCATCTCCATGGACTCCACGCGTACGGGGTAGTAATCCAGTTTAAACGTCTTGATCTCGTTTGTGCTCTCTTTGATCGCGCTGTACAAAAAAGGATCGGAGCAGTGGATTGTAAAGCTACCCATGCCGATGTTGGCGTCGTAAGGCGGATCCTCAAAGTCGGAGAGCCGCCCGAAGCGCACGCCGGGCTCGTCGCTAAAAGAGAACTCCACGTCCGCATCCGATTGTAAATACATGGTCAGTTGCTTCATTCGCCGCAAGAAAACAGCGTTGCTCTCCGCCTCCATCATGTAGTGCACGATGATCTCCCTCGCCGGGTATGCTCTGTCGATTAAAATATCGCCGTGCCGCCCCCGGACCGTGTCGTAGTTGTTTGAGGGACTAAACATCTGTCGCCCCTCTACATTGATCGTGCTGTATCCGGGCACGAGCCGGTCGAGGTGTCGGTGGTTAAACATAAGACTGCACCTCGAAAATCTTGCTATTTGCTCCATTTAACCCCCCTTAATATGCCATTTGAAGATCCACGTCCGCATCTTGTACAGCGGTGATATCCTCGACAAAAGCCTTAAATGCCTTACCTCCGATGGACAAAGTAATATAGGCCGGCTGTGCCGATGTGGCCGCCGCATCTTGTACGCCGCGCTTGATCGCCGGGTCCACCGTAGCGCCGATGCGCAGATCGTCCATAGTGGCCGCATCTTGCAAGGTCTCGATGGCCCTATTTACGGGCCTAAGATTGCCCTCGATCCCTTTGGCCAGGCCTGCATCCAAATAGCCGCCCACCTCGGCAAAGAGGCGAGAGGGCGAGCGGATGCCGAAGTAGCCGAGCACGGAGTTATAGATGCTGCTGCAGGAATTTTGTACCGAGTTAATTACATCGCCGAGTGCACCGGAGATGCCGTTGGCCAAGCCGACTAAAAGATTAAAGCCGGCGTTATAAAAATGATCCCCCCAAGAGGCGATGCCGTTGACCGCGTCGGAAATTGCGCGGGAAATTGCATTAAGCACGTGATTGACAGCCCCGGAAATCCCTTCTGCAATCGAACGCATAAACTCCATGCCCTTTTGAGCCATCTTGCCGGCTACCGGGCCAAGCGTGTCAAATATCGCCGCAATTAAAGCGCCGATGCCCTCAAGGACGATCGGGATCGCCTCATAAAGGCCGGTATACATTTGTTGTAAAAACTCGAGGCCGCGCTTGGCAAATTCCGGCGCGGATTTTACGAGTTCAGTGACCAAGGCAACGATCACTTTTAGGATGGCCTCCACGACTTTAGGGATTGTATCGACAATGCCCTTAATCAACTCTAAGATCAGCTGAACGCCTTTTCCGTTAAACTCCGGCGAGCCTTGGGACAAACGTTCGATCATCCGCACAAGGATATTGCCGATTGTCTCGATCAAGTGCGGCAGTTTCTCCAACAATCCCACTGCCAACTTGACGAGGATCGTCGCGCCGGCCACAACGATTTGGGGCATCGCGTCCATAAATGCGGTAAAAATATTGGAGATGATCTCCCCGATTTTTGCGAGGGTCTCGCCGTTTCCGCTACCGATACCCGTAGCAAACTGCGTAATCAACTGCACGCCGTGGTTAAGCATTTGCGGAAGCTCTTGTTGCACCCACGTGAGTAAGTTTTGAGAGAGCTCCAACATTTTTTGTACCACCATGGGGATCCCTGTAGTCATGCCAGTGGCCAAAGATTGGATCAATTTACCGCCCTCAGTGATCAGAATAGGCACCATGGTCGTAAAAAAGGTTGCGATCGCTATGGGAAGGCTCTGCAGAATCGTCCCGATCATCGGAATGAAGTTTTGAAAGAGAAAGGTCGAAACGGTCTGTGCGAGATTTTGCATGGACTGCTTCACATTTTCGCCGAGGGCAATATTTCCCATAAGGTCCGTAAAGGCCGCCTTCATAGCATTAAAAGAACCTTGAAGTGTTTCCGACGCTTCCTTCGCCGTCGTCCCGGTGATTCCCAAATTTTCTTGGATGGCGTGAACGGCTAAATAAACATCGGACAAATTACTGATGTCATACTTAACCCCGGTTAGTTTGGTTGCATCGGCGAGGAGTCGCTCCATCTCGCTTTTTGTACCGCCGTACATTTATATTCGGCATAAGTCGTTAATTTATGCCCGTTCTCTTACGAACTGCTATATATTTCTATATAGATTAGACTATCTCTTATACGATTTCTCGTATCCTCGCGCTTCCATTCACTTGAATGTACTCTACTCCATTAAAAAAGCACCATTGCCGGTGCTTAGTTTGTTTCGATAGTCGTTACACTTTTACGAATTAAAAGTTTTTCTCCCGCCGAATTTATATGAAAATTGATAGCCCCTTGTAATCCCTCTAACTCCAATTGTGCCTTTTTCCAGCATCAAAGATATATTGCTTAAAGTGCAATGAAAATACTTGGCGACCTCAGAAATACTATTAAATTCTATTTCCTCGACCACACCCAACCATCTCAAGTGTCCGCCGCCACGCTTCTTTCTTTCTTCTGCATAACGCTTGACTATTATTGCCTCACTCCTTACGCCAAGCGTCTCAAATCTTGAGTTTTGCTCAGAATAAGTCGCCCATCTTAAGTTGCTTACATTGTTGTTTAGCCTGTTTCCATCTATGTGGTCAACCGTGGGCTTGTTTTCCGGATTCTGAATAAAGGCCTCTGCAACCAATCTATGAATTGGTACTTTCTCGGCCTTGTTGTTTTTCCATAAATCAACAATGTAATAGCCAGACTTTTTGTTGATGTGTGGCTTTTTAATTTTATTGGAGTTATTGTTCTTGACTACCCCGTTTTTGCTAACAGAATAGTTCGGGTTTCTACTAATTTTTCTCCATTCCATATATCTCCCCCACGTTGTATCTATGTTCATATTATACAACATTTTAGGGCGAAATGTACTGTTTATGCGGCTTTCAATTCGTACTTAGCACGGTATTGTCTACGTCTGAGAACGTTTAGAGTTCCACCGTTTTCACGAGGTTTCTGTTGAGCTAAACGGTTTTGTCCACCCAACTTTAAGTTATCTAACCATTACTACCCCCGGTTTCCCGGTATTTTAAAAGGAGCTCGCTCAATGCTTGCTCCTTTGGGATTAGACTATATCTTCAACTGTATTTTTTATAGTTGGCTCGCACTTCCGGGCACGTATCAATAGTGACCGTACTGAGTAACAAACTCATAGTCGTTACACCTTCCCGAGTTTTCGGGCTTGGCACGGGATTGTCATAGGCTCTCGCCCTTAGAGTTCCCCCGTTAGCGGACTTCTGTCCACACCCCTGATAGGGTTCACGAGCGTTCACCGCATGATCACTCATGCGGCGGACATTAGATTTATCGTGTAGTTCTGCTTTGCAAAACCTTGATAGGCGTTTTGTATGTCCCGCATGGACGTGCCCATTTTATTGGCATTGTCGCCCATGTCCACCATTGCTGTATTCGCTACATCCGCCGCCTTATCGGTGTCGCCGCCGAGAGATTGCAAAAGCGAAGCAGAGAAGCTTGTCACGTTTTGCATATACTCATTTGCGGAGACGCCGACGGTTTTGAAGGATTCCCTCGCATACTGTCTAACCTTATCGGAAGAACCCTTGAAAAGTGTTTCGATCCCTCCGATGGATTGCTCCAACTCCCCGCCTTGTTTAAGGGCGGCGCCAAAAGCTTTGCCGATCCCCGCCGCGGCGATGAGACCTTTAACGGCGGATACCAACCGCCCGCCGAGAGCTTGGCCTCCCGACGCACCGGCGGAAGACGCCTCGGGGTTGATGATGCTTTGTAGCTTACCCGTTATGCCCTGCGCAGATGGGATAATCTGCACATAGGCCTTGCCTAACTCAGTTGCCATTTGTCACCTCCTCAATGAGTCGTCGTCTATAGTCGTCAAAATCCTTGCCCGATGCAAAGCCCTGGATCTCCTCGGCCGGCTTTTTGGCATACATGGCATCCGTCACCATGGCCGGGTAATTGCGGCCCTTGGCGGCGTCTTTTGTATTGGCGTACACCAAGAGAGACAGACGATCCAAGATGCCGCCCAATAGTGTATCCGTCGTCGTATACAACGCCCCCGCCATTTTGAGCTTGATCCTGGAGTTGTCTCTTAGCCCTGTGGCCAATATGGCCACCGTAGGAAGGGGAAGCGCATTTAGGCTGTAGATATGGTATGTCTCCGCCAAGTCGCACAAAAGGGCATCCGGATCGGTCTTTTGCATCGCGGCAAGGATGATTAGTTTTTTAGCAAGTCGACGCTGCCTAAAATCTCCGACAGCTCTTTTTCGATGGAGTCAATAGGGACTTCCCCCGTCTCTGTCCGAACATGTTCGTAAAGCGCCTTTTTCCCTGCTGCGCCGAAGAGCATTTCGAGGGCCCGTGGAAGGGCGACAGGGTTTGTGTCCAGCTCGGCGAAGACCTCCAAAAGCTCCATGTCGTTGAGCCGCTTGACCTCGATTTTGTACTCAAAGCCGGTGGCGGTTTTGCCTTTAATGTCTTTCATTTATTCCACCTTTCCGCCGAGAATGTATTCGTAGTGGGTGTTTCCTCGCTCGTCGGGAAGAGCATCCACCGTAATGTTGTAGCCCACGGCCTCATCGTCCTTGTATTCCACGTCGCCCGTTTCCGAGACGACGCCGTTGGGAATAACGATCCGTTTGAGCGTTTTGTTTTTCAAGGTCATATCAATGACGTAAACGTGGGGCAGTGCCTGATCCGCGTTTGCGGTGACTGTGATCCCCGTTGCAAGGTCGCCGACGACATTGTCCTCGCCGTAGACAACTTTTAGCACATCCACATTGACGGTCTCGATCAGCGTAAACTCAAAGGTGTCGGGCTTTTCTGTGGAGACGACCAACACAGTATCGCCGCCCCACGCCTTGATCCGATCGGCGTCGGGCGAGTTTGCATTGGTCAGCCCATCTTCGGAGACATAGCCTAAATTTTTATAAACCGCCTCCAGATCGCTTTTTGCGTCTTTAGGTAGAGGGGAGCCGAGGGGAGCCACGGAAATGGCGCCGCCGACTTTAGGCTTGCCATAGGATACCTTGTTAACATCGCTCATTTTTTAACCTCCTAGTAATAAAAATCAAACACCGCCTGATAGCGGTGTTCCTTGGTCAGTGTGTCGGTGAAATTGTAATCTGAATTGAGTTTGACGCCGCCGATCTCGTCAAAGGCTAAAATCGCCATTTTGACTTTGTCGTTGAGCGCGGCCGCATCGTAAGCGGTCGGCCCGTAAGACTGTATGGCCAATGTGGCCGAATTGATTTTGTCTTTTAGCCCGCCCGACGTTTTCTCCAGCAGTACAAAAGACTTCGGCTTTTGGCTCCGCGGTTTCGCCAGGTAGACCGGCACGTCCAGCACCTCATCCAGATAGTTTTTGATTGTAATTTCGATCATTTCATCGCCTTTAAAATGGTGTTCCCGTGGAGATTGCGAAAATAGGCCTCCGTCGTCGCCGCATGCACCGAAGCATTGGCCCGCGTCTTGCCCACATGGGTTGTGACCTCAAAGCCTTCGCCGCAACGTTGACTGATCGCGTTCGCCTTTTCTTCGAGGACGGCTTGCATGGCGTCTTCACTCATAAGGTGCCGCACGCCTTCCCGGCTGAGTTTAAAAATAACCTTTTTAGTCATAACGCTCCACCAGCACCTTTCGATTCCAGTCCAGGGGGATCAAATGATCAATCCCCATTGTTGAGATGCCGAAGGTGCGCCAGCGCGCGCCGAAAAACCGTACCTCCACATCCTCCCAGTCGTGCGTATCGCCTTTTGGGATCCCGAGGGTATAAGCCGCCCGCTTGCCGTAAAGGTCCATGGCACTTCTGACATCCTCGTTTTCCGCCGGTGCCACCAGCACATTTTCGACGGGGGTCTCAATCTCCTCGTAGATGACTTCCCCAAAAGGATTTTCGCCGGCGGGCTTTTTGCTAATAAGGGTAATTTGGATCCCACGGATCTTTGTCATAAAAATCGATCACCCCATATCGTTGCTTTTTCAAACCGAGGCTCGCAAGTTCGGCCCGTTTAATAAAAATCCCTCCGCCGGGGACGAGGTACGTCCCGGACCAGGAATAGCCGAGCGCGGACTCAGCGGTCTGCGTCATGGGCTCTTGGTCTGTGGATGTCATAAGCGTTCGGGCCACCACGTCGACGACGACGGATTTAAGTACGATCCTAAAGGTATCGTCTTGCGCCATGTCGTCGAGATCCTTACCCACGGCATCGGCCTCTTGCCGGATCTTGGCCTCCACAGCGGGAATGAGGGCCTCGGCCCTCTCCACCTCGTCGGGTTTCAGCTCGCGGAAGAGGCGGATCACGTCGTCGAGTGTCGTGTACGTCGTCATACTACGCCTCGATCATCAGCTTATAGAGATCGTCTTTCTTCGCTTTCGGATCGTACTTAATGCCAAGCGCGTCAAGTTCGTTCATGATTTCATCTTTGGTCATGTCCGGAGCGGCATCTGGCGCGGAAGTTTCCTTTGCAGGCGCTCCTTCTTCGGCGGGAGGAGCGTCGGGGATACTGCCCGCATCGATCCAATCGCCGCCGGAAATGGCACAGGGGCTGTCTAAGACAACCCCTGTTTTTGTATTGATGTATTTGGCCACTTTATGCCTCCTTAATTACTGCAAAGCTTTCCGGCACGAGGATGCCCCAGCCGACGTAGGCTTCACAACGGATGTAGATTTGATTGTAGTTTTTAAGGTCTTTGCCGGTGCCGTCGGGATCGCCGTATTGGATAATCTCCATGGGGATTTGTTTTGCATAGCCCCATTTAAAGGCGCCCGCGAAGTCGCCGACGATGGCGCGGTTCTTGCCGCCGTTGGCTACGGTATTATTGACGTCGGCTTGTAAACCATTGACCGTGCCGGGATTGGCGCCCCAAGAAAGTTCCGGGAATTGCTTTACGCCGTTGACCTTGAGCTTGGCCAGCGCCGTAGCAAAGGTCGGATCCATGGCGAGACCGGAGACTTCCCCGTCTGCCCCGCGCACCATGCCGACGGCGGCTTCCACATTGGTGTCGGGGTCTGCTTCGGTGTATGTTACCGACTGGGTAACCTTTTTATCAAAGCAGTTATTGCCGATGATATCGGATGCCGTTTTAGTGCGGGGGTTGATGCCGTGGATGGCCATAAGGTCGATACCTTTGGCCAGCTTGCGTGCAAAGCCGTCGTTAAATGCTTGGAGCATGTCGATTTGTACTTCTTCGGAGGCGCACATAAATTCATCGGAGACGCGCGCGCCGTATTCCACTTTTAAGGGGACGATGGTCACGGGCTCCAGCGTCACGCCGCCGTGGGTCTTTTTGCCGTTTTCCGCGACGATGTCGATGTCGGAGTCCATGGAAAAGACAAACTGTTCGGTACCGTTAAAGGGGATGCCCTTTTGTCCGGAGAGTGTTGCCAAAGAGGAGCGGCCTTTTACTTTGTTGATCAGGTCGGTTACTAATGCTGCGTTAAAAAGATTGTCACGAGATAATACATCTGCCATTTTTATCATCCTTTCAGTTTTTGAGATTTAAGCCGTCGAGAAGCTCTTTATACGCCCCGCTTACGCCCTGCTTAATTTCAGGGTTTTTCAAAGGCGGCGGCGTTTCCTTTTGCTCAAAGTATTTCGACAGGGTTTTTGCGTCGGCGATCATCTCTTCTTCCGTGTCGCCGTTGATTCGCTCCGCAAGAGAGTAGGGGATTTTGTTTTCCAAGGCGATTTGCCGCTTCATCTCGGTTTTTTCGTATCCCGCAATTTTCTTTTGGAGCGCTTCGATTTCCGCATCCTTTTCTGCCGATTTTTCCAGGCCCGCTTTTAATTCGGCGATTTCCTTTTCCGCCTTTTCGCGCTCCCGCTTGAGTCGCTCTCCGACGATCTTGTCCAGTTGCTCTTGCGTTTCGATTGCTGTAAATTCTGCCATTTTTTCTTACCTCCCGTTTACCCGCGTCCGGTGATGTATTTTAGGCGGCGCTTGCCGCTTAATACCTGATGATTTGTTTGACCGCTTCTTTGCTTTCCTTGCAGGCCCAGTGGGCCAGTAGTGCGCTATCCATTAGCGCGATGTCCATCTCGTCGTATTGGCTTTTGTAACCAAAGCCGCCGCCGGAGCCGATGTTTCGTTTATCGCAGTTGGTGACGACTTGCGTCAGTGATTTTTGGTCCATATGGCAAATAGTTTTGGCATAGATTGCCTCCTCCCACAGCGCATTGGCGATGACCACCTCGCGCACGGTGGGCAATATCACGTCTTTTATGCCCTCGCCTTTAATGGCTGCGGCGAGTATGTCTTGCCGAGATGCGCCGTCGATAACGATTTTTGCCACGTCCGCCCGCTTTAAAAAGTTAAGGATCCAGTGATCCCCGTTGCGGACGTTTTGACAGTCGATTGACTCGACGAAGATGCGATTCGACAGCGTCTTAACGGCAATAGAGAGGGCGACGTTGGTGCCGTCTTTGCCAAACTTGATCCCGGCGTAAAGTTGCCCTTTAAGCGTCGGGGATTTGACGACTTTGAGGTTGTCCCACTCAAGTTTTGAGATGGCCGATTTTTGATTGTATTGAACCCACAGGCCGAGCCGCTGAATATTAAAATCCAATTCATCGGGCCCGATCTCTTCTTCGATTGCCCGCTCGGTCAACTTATGGCCGAGGGAGGGATTGGTTTTATACCAAAGGTCCACGTCCCGCACGTCCGACTCGTCCTCCACAGACCACTCGGCCCACCCGTTGTGTTTGCGGCCGCCGGATAAAATGGCCTTGCGGTATTTTGTAAATACCGTGCCGCCGGAGACCATCGTCGGCGGGGTGCCGCACATGATGGTCATAGGATTATCGGAGTCGGTGACGGTATATTTAAGCGCGGACTCTTGGTCGTCGGTGTATTCTTGGGCCTCGTCGATGACGAGGAGGTCAAAGCCCTCCCCGAGGCCGCCTGTGGAAGTTCTTGTCCTAAATTGGATCACGCCGCCGCTCTCTACCAACTCGATGCGCTCTTGTCCCTTTGCTTTGATGGATAAAAAATGTTCTTTATCTTCGAGGCCCATGTCCTCGAGATATTTTTTTATTTTCAGAAAGGAGGAGTGTGACGTAAAGATTCGATGTGCCGTGTGTAGAATGCTTTTGCCACCAAAGAGGGCGTAGAGCTCAACAATGTAGGCGATTTCCGTCTTTCCGTTCCGGCGCGGAACGGCGTAACCAAATTTGGAATGGGTCCATAGCCCATCGTCAGTAACGGCCAGCATGGCCTTAACAAGGTCCTCTTGCCAGGGATATGCTCGCCGTCCGGTTGATTTGTAAATCTTAAGGGCATCCTCGCCCATGGTCTTGTCGTATGGCAGAATCACAGATTGGGTGGGAATCTGCTCTCCATAGCGTTTTTTACTCGAGGCTGATTTGGATGCCATTGTCCTTTATGACCGTAAAGAGCGCATCCCCGAGTCTCTCCACTGTGGGCTCGTCAAGATCGAGATGGTACATATGCGATATGCCGTGGATAATCTCATGGACCAATGTCGCCTTGCCCTGATCGGTTTTGGCGAATTCATAGTTCAAGAGGATGCGGTTTTTGTCATAATCGATTTGCCCGTAGCACTCTTCGCCGCCCATGGTAAGTGTTGTATCCGGCGATGCGTTCATTATTTCGTAGGTTTTCCACCCGATTTTGATTTGTCCCATTCGTTTTTCCCTCCACTAAAAAAGCACATCTAACGTTTTTTGTTAGTGTGCTTTCACTGAAACTTAATATTTAATTTTCCGTCTTTTATTTCGGGCATAACCCACGCACCAAACGCATCCCATTCTTCGGCTATGTTGTCATTTAAAAACAGCCGATTAAATTCCTCCGCTTTTTCTGTAGGCACAAGCCACCCAAACAATCGATCGGTTTCCATCCCTTGAAAGGTCGTGCCGTCGCATTGGCCAAAATCTAAGAAGAATACTTTGCCCAGATTTTCCGCTTCTTTCTGAACACGCTCAAAAAATTCTAAAAACTTAACGTTTTCTTGTGTTCTTAACCCTTGCATTTTCAATCCCTCCTTTCAGTATCGTTACGAACTCATCCTTGTTGTTTGCTAACACAACATCTTCCCCTTTTATATATCCGGTTAATAGATCCTTTTGGCCTCTCCACTCGATTCCCCTGATCGTTTCGTCGGAATTATCGACAATGTCACGGATTATTCTTTCAAAAAGAATTCTATCAGACGGCTTTTTAACATCTAAGCCAAAGTCCGCCATGTGGGCTTTCGCTTTTTTCCCGAATTGAGAATCCTTTAGTATTAAACGGGGCCCTTGTTTATCAAGCTTTTTCCTTTTCTCTATTTTATCACTTTTATCGGCGTCCACCCACTTTTTAGTCCAGCTGTCTCGCTTTCTCCCATCTCCGGGGAAGTATTCGACCGTACACCGGCAATACCTGTGCCTTCTCCAAACATCGTTTGGTACTTCATCTGGATAGTTGTATGTGCCGGCGACTTCTTTACACCAATCGCAACAATTGCCCTTGATCTTGCGCACGACTTTTGGTCCGAGACCCGCCTGCGCCTGAAACTCGGCATTCGCACGGACGGCTTCATCGGCCACGGCAATCGTAAAAATTACGATCGGCTCATTGAGGAGCCATTTACCTTTGTCGAAGTCGTCGTAGGTGGCGATCTTCTTGATGATGCCGTCCATGCGATCCTTGTTGATCTCCGGTTTGATGGCGTTGATGGATAAGCCGGCATCATCGTTTAATTGGATCTGAACCTGCTCGGCGTAGTCGCTCACAATGTCGTAATTGCGTTTTAGATTCGGCTCGATCAATGCTTTAGCCGCTTCGTAGTGGATCTGTTCCCCCGCCCATGCCTGTGTGCTTACTTCGGAGGTAAAGGTCTCGGCGAGGATCTCTCCGATCTCAACGGCGAGCTCTTCGGTGTCTTTGTGGGTGGCGGCCTTCTCTCTTAACGCCATGATTTTGTTTTTTATGACCTCGCTATCGGAGGTATTATTCTTAAACGCTGCTTCGATCCGGTCGAGGAGATCTTGGTCGATAGAGTCAATCATGGTTTATCCCCGTCAACTCAGATAGATTGTCTTTGTCAAAGTAATCCGGGATCGCCTGATTGATTTTAATCGCCGCATCGCCAATGCCTGAGAGGGTGGCCACGTCGGGTTCGAAAACCGGATACCACTTAGGCTTGGTCAGATAAAACTGATCCCGCCGATAAGGATAATTATCCTCGAGGCATCGGGCCACGTAGCCCACATTTAAAAAGCCACTTCCAAAACACCGCTGCGCTTTTCGTGCGGCGATGCGTAGCGTTTCGTGGCTCGCCTTAATGGCCTCGGCGCTGGACGGGTTATCCGTAACAAAGCCGAGATCATCCAAGGTGAGACCCGTCTCCCCGGCAAAGCCCGAAGCCAGAGTCCGGAGCTGCTCTGTAAACGGCGACATGGACGGCTGTGTAAATTGGCCGAGCTTGGGGCTGTCCCCGTCTTGGTCTTTTGTAAATTGCAAAAAGCTCGAAACGGTGGCCTTCCACTTTTCCATGGGCTCGGCGTCTTGCGATAGGCCGACGATGTATTTTTGAGGGAAGGAATAGAATTCCGCCGTAATGTCCGCCCGCTCCAAGGTGCGCTTTGCGTGCTGCTGGAAGTAAATAGCGGGCCGAGTAATGCGGGAGCGGCCGAAGGGCCGCACGGCATCGGGACGGTGGATGATGGGAACCAGCATGGGCACGCCTGCGGGATTTGGGATAGACTGTACCACTTCCCCGCCGACGTAAATAGTGGTGGCATCGGTTGTAAAGTGCGCCTCCATTAAGGGCCTTCCGTGCTCGTCCCGATCCAACACGGCGTAGCCCTCTCTTAAAAGCCCGGTGATCGGATCGATGTCCCCGGTGGCGTTGGAGCCTTCGACGATTTGAAGCCGCGCCTGCCCGTCTACGTTTTTGGAGACATAAACGAAGCAGCAGGAGCTGATGAGGGCCGAGAGTACGGCGGAATCAAAAAAGACGTCGGGGTTATTGATGTTAAAGATGTCATTAATTTTAAAATTGTCGTCGGCAAACTCTTTAAAGACGAGGCGATCGGCCAGCGCGTCCACGGCTTTAGCGCACCAGCCGAGGACGGCCCGATATCGCTGCCTTATCTGCGGCGGGATAGTAATCCCCACATCTCTATCTTGATATTTTGAGTCATAAAGCGCGTATTTATAATCGACGCGCTTTTTGTGCATTTCCTGCTTTTTTCGGAGGTCTTCAATCACTTTTTTACTCCAATCTATGTCCTCGCGCGAGAAAATATGTACAGTTGACGGCATGGACTCCGGAGGCGCCGGAGGAGGGGGACCTATCCCCCCATGTAGCTGAGCCAGTCGATCGACCAAGGTAAGATTCTGTTTGAAATCTCCGTCGGCTTATTCGCACCGGGGGATCTGAGAAGCCTGTCTGATTTAGCTTGATTGCATCGCATGTGTGCAAGCTGTAAATTATCGATGTCGCTTGGGTGCCCACCGCGTGACACAGGAACAATGTGGTCGATGCATGGACTCATGGGATGCGGCGCCTTAAGACTCATATCAATGGGATTGCCACAGATGCCGCACACATTGCTCGACTTTAAAAGCCGACGTTTATTGCGTTCAAACACCGCACGGTGCGGACCCTGTCGATCCGGTCTTGTCATGGCCATTACCTCGGCCCCCTTTGGGGGTTAAAGTAGCGGGGCTTTTTGTCCAGCATCTTGAACTCCTCCTCCGACAAAAGCCGTTGCATGGCGGTCTTATATTCTTTGCAGTGGGGGTATCTTCCGGAATCGATCAGTCGACGAACCGCATCCGCATCCCGCCGCGTATGCATGTGGGCATGCTGTTCATAATCCCCATGTTCCCGTACAATCAGCCATGGCCGATCCATGTGTCCGGACAACCTGCGAATGCTCAACTTAATACTTAACACCGTCGACTCCCTCCACGTGTAAAAGCTACTACGAACTACTACGAACTACTATGAACTACTATGAACTACTAGAAACTTACTCGAAACTACTACATACAACACAAAAGGCCGCCCCTGCGGACGACCTAATATTCACTGATACCATAATAGCACAGGTGCGACTGCCATTATATGCCATCTTTAAAAAGCACTGCTAGTGCTTGGCCGTGTAACTTGTAAACGTGCCTCGAATTGTAGCCAGACCTTTCCGCCACGCCGCGCCAATCAAGACATTCAAGATAACGAAGTTCCATAATCAGCTTAAGACGAAGATCCCCATCAAGCTTACAAAACAACACGCGTGCTGATTCTTTCAGCTCGACTAACTTATCTATGTCACAATTGATTGAACGATCGAGGTCCGTTATCTTCGCCGCCATGCTTGCCGTGGGATCAGACAATCCCGACTGAACCGGTCCCGCATCACTACTTCCGGCCGGCAGCCGTGCCCGATATGCTTTCAGTTGATCCAGCTGGCGTAGCTTCGAATTGATTAACTGATCCAAATACAGAATTGACTTAAGTTCTTCCTTCGTCATTGCCATACCCTTCAATTTTCCAATCGGGAAAACAGCTTAAAACGGAACCTCTTTATTATCGACCACATAGTAACCGGCGTCGGATCCTTGACCGACCATTTCATTTCCGCAACCATTCTCCTTCGCGCTTTCCACGAAGTGTAGCCGGTTCACGATCACATCCGTGGTATACACCCGCTCGCCGTTCTTCTCGTAACTGCCCGTCTGTATACGTCCCTCCAGGGCGATGCGATTCCCTTTATGAAAGTAGTTGGCCAACAGTTCAGCCGTCTTCCCAAAGGCCTTGATGCCAATAAAATCGGCGGTAGGCCTGCCCGCTGCTTCTGCTTCCTGGCGCTTCTCTTTCGTCATGCCGCGATCCACGGCGACGGTGGTGAAACAGTTGGCCACGCCGCCTTGGCTATACTTCAGGTCCGGATCGCGGGTTAGGCGCCCGTATAAGATCACCACGTTCATTTCTTCATCCTTCCCGCCTCAAAGGCCGCCAGCCTGGCCACATAATCCTCGGCCTTGTATAAGTCTTCCAGCCCGCCTTTGAGGGCGTAGCGGATCAGGTACTTGAACGCATTTCCCCGAAGAAAGCCGACGTATTGTTCTTCCCCCAATAGCTTCGCCAGAACATCCATGCTGTCTGACCCGTCTTCCAGCACATAATGCGCCGGCGTGTTGAAATCCGTCACTCCTCATCACCTTCCCCATTATACAAATCGAGGGCATCGCCTATGCCCCTAATGGACTGCCCCAGAATCACGCAGAGGGACTGCACCCACGCGATGGGCCGCCCAGCTAGTACCTGGTGCATCTCGTCATCCGTCAAATCGGAAAAGCAGCGGTTCACCCACTTCCCGTCGCGCTCCACTCTGAAATAGACACCGTCTAAATTCCGTTGAATCATGCTAAGTCCTCCTCTTTCACGAAGACGCCATCAATGGTCTTGCCTTTCCTGTCTTTGATTTTCTCATAGGCCATGGATAAACATTCTTCCCAGTCGAGCCCTAATTGTTTCGCGAGAATTGCCAGAGTCACCAACACATCGCCGAATTCCATCTTCGTGTTATCGAACTGAATATATTCTCCATCCCCGGCGAAGTTGATTTCTTCAAGATCCAACATGGTCTTGAATTCAAAGACCTCTTCCATAAACTTCATGAACTGCTTGTCGGCATTGGAAGGATCGACGATCCCCTTCTCTTCGCCCCACGCTTCCACTTTCTTAATCAACTCGTTCATCGTCTTCTCCCTTCAAACCCGCAAAAAACCTTAACAAACGTTAACTACAACAGCTTTCCTTGCTCGTATCCGAGAATCCCGAAAGCATCATCCACATTCCGCGCGATCCCGTAAAGCACCTTCGTCGATACATCCGACCGCATAAAATCTATCTGCGACTGAGAAACCCTGCCCGATGCCGTCTTCACCTCGATGAAAAACATCTTGCCGTCCGCTTTTCTGTAGCCGAATAGATCCGGGAAGCCTTCCGGCAACGCCCGCACAAAACGCTTCCCATCCGGACTCTTTAAAAGCCCGCTGGTCGCCACCCAACAGCGGCCCAACCCCGTGCCGTTTATGGCATCGGCAATCTCCTTTTGAATCTTCCCTTCCTTGCCTCTCAAAGCACGCTCCCTTCTACACGTCCCCGTCCCTGTGGACTACATCCTTAAATCGCCTACGGGCCATGGCACTCAGCTCTTCGGCGGAATAGCCGTCCGTCCGCCGCTCAGGCGACTTCGCCGTGCTTGCCTTCTTGTACGTCCGATAGTCCCCGGCAAGCAAACGGGCCATGAACGTCTTGCTCGGCTTTCGGTGCACGTCCAAATTCTTTTTGAGATACTCCGAAGCCTCCACCTGCTCCACCACACA
>QWCK01002972.1_pt1 | contig 19541 bp, 17 predicted proteins | sample 1972571 | NCBI WGS metagenome assembly QWCK01 (sample SAMN09866710, study PRJNA288562) | Human gut metagenome isolate term2_stool, whole genome shotgun sequencing... | isolation source: gut | host: Homo sapiens | place: USA: California
AGGAAAGTCATAGATGCGGGCGTGTTGGCTAAAATGGGTCGGCCGGGATTGGTCAATCTCGGCCGACTATATTTGGCTAAATTATTCCGGCGCTAACAGTTTTAGCTTGTTAAAATAATTGACGTTTCGGCCGAGGCTGAAATCTTGGCCCATTTTAATGGACAAAGATGAGGGATAAGCATCGTGTTGCGGTTTGATATTGACGGCGATTAAGGCCGCGAAACACGTCAGAGTCGCCAAAGTCAGTAAGGCGATAACGCATTTTCTCGGTTTCCAGCTCATGACAGGTCCCTATCTCATGGTGAAACGCATACGTTTTGGAACGGGATACCGCTTCGATTCGTTCCGGACGCGGATGTGGACGTAACTGGTCTCGGTGCTAAGTGCGATTTCAGTGCTGTATATGACTTAACGGGAATGTCCGAGCAGTGCCGGAGTCTCCATCTGGTTTGTTCCGACTGGAACATCAGCCCGAATACACTGCATAGCGACTCCAACAAGAACGCGCTCGGCGTATTCCTTCCCAAAGCATGGCAATAGCCAAGATGCCGCAGCGGCAAGACAAAGACAGATTCCCGCGATAACCCTACGCTCAGCTCGTTTCTATTCACCCTGAGCGAAGGGAGTGTCGCATATGCATGCAGCGGCGCAGAACCTCCGGGGGGGGGTATCTCCTAGAGGTATCCGCCTCCGAGGCCAATCTATCATCGAGTACGTCCTGATCATCGCGATCATCGGCCTGGTGATAGTGTTCGCGGGACCCGGCGTGGCCGGTGCCATCCGAAACCAGTTCAACCTGGTCGGCAACACCTTGAACAATGGGACGACCGGTGGCGTCGAGGGAGGCGGCGCTTCCAGTGGAGGCTCCGCCGGGGCCGATTCCGCGACCGTCCAGGCGGCTATCGCCAAGGACGCGAAGGACTGGACACTCGGTGAGCAGAAGGCCGTGGCAGAGGACATCGCCGCGAAGGGCGAGTCATCTCCCGCCTACGCCAAGGCCAAGGCCGCGATGGACGCGGGGACGAAGTTCTCCGTCAAGCTCACGAACGGCAAGACGCTCGAGTACCGCATCATCGGTATCAACCACGATGACTTGGCCGACGGTTCGGACAAGGCGGGCCTGACGTTCCTCACCACCTCGACGACTATTTCTTCCCGCATGAACGCCACAGACACCAACGCTGGCGGCTGGGAGAAGTCCGAACTCCGTCAGAAGATGAACTCCGGCGAGATCTGGAACCTCATGCCGTCCGATTTCCAGTCCAAGGTGAAGACCGTCAGGAAGCTCACGTGCAACGTCGGCAAGTTCACGAACAAGGATTCCGCCGCGACGGCGACTTCCGACAGGCTGTTCCTGCTCAGTTATTCCGAAATCGTCGAGACCCCTTATAACGGCTGGTCTGCGTATTCTTGGATTGGCAAGGAGGGAACCCAGTACGAGGCCTTCAAGGGCAAGGTGTCGAATAACTATTCTCTCAATGACTGCCTGAGGATTGGCGACCTTTGGTGGGAGCGTTCGGTGAAACCGAACGGCTCTATGGGCTTCCTCTGCGTCTACTACGACGGCAATCCGTCGAACAACCTCATCGCGGACTGCAAAAGCTGCGTCTGCCCCGCATGGTGCTTCTAGTCTCATCTGCATCTACTGAAAGGCCCGCGCAGTCTGCGCGGGCCTTTCTTTTGGCATCCTCACGAAGAATTTGAGGTTCGCGGCACAGGTATTCGGGTTGAGGAGAAATAGGGTCATACAGCGGCTCTCAGAGCGCCAGCCGCACTCCTCCGCCATTACCTCTGCGGCGTCCTCGTATAGAGCCCGTCCTGCTTGGCGTTTCGTTGCAACAGCCCACTTGTCCACCGATCAAGTGAACTACTGGAATAAATACAGCGACACGCTTGTTCGTTACAGTCGCTATATCTGCGTAAATCGCCGCGATAAATACAGTCTGTACTCGACTGTATACCAGCTACGCGTATGTAGATTCATATCGCGTTAATAAATCGGTCCAAGCGTGTGCAAAACGCGCAAGTAGCCGCAAAAGGCGATTATCGCGCAGGGTGATTTTTGGCACCCTGTTGATTAATCAAAATTAAGCAATTGCTTAAAACAAAAAAGGTCAGGCACTAGGTGCCTGACCTGCAAACTTCTGGTCGGGACGACTGGATTCGAACCAGCGACCCCTTGACCCCCAGTCAAGTGCGCTACCAAGCTGCGCCACGTCCCGAAGCTTTTGTTTGTTGCTCTGCTCTCGCTCGCAACAGGAAGTATATTAACCCGAAACTTTAGACTTGTGCAAGAACTTTTTTATAAATTTTGAAGCAAGTCCAAAATTGTATCTGCGAGCTGGGGTTTTGTTAGCACGGGAAGCTCTTGCGTACCCGTTGTGCTCACAATCCAGGCCTTGTTGGTATCGGTTCCAAAGCCCGAATCGGCGCGCGAGACATCGTTGGCGATAATGGCATCGCAGCCCTTGCGGGCGAGCTTGCGCTGCGCGTACTCCACGACGTTATCGGTCTCGGCCGCAAATCCGATCACGCATCGCTCGCCCTTCTGGCGTGAGAGCTCGGCCAAAATATCGACCGTCTCGACCAGTTCGATGCGATCCAGGCGCTCGTTGGCCTTTTTGAGCTTATGGTCCGCAGGGGCCGCGGGGGTGTAGTCGGCGACGGCGGCCGCACAAATTGCCGCATCGGCCGTCTGGAAGGCGCTCAGGGCCGCCTGGAGCATCTCTGCGGCGGTCTGCACGCGCACGCACTCCACGCCGCGGAGCACATCGAGTGATGTCGGTCCCAACACGAGCGTGACCGCAGCGCCGCGGCGTGCGGCCTCCCCCGCCAGGGCGATGCCCATCTTGCCCGAAGAGCGGTTGCCAATGAATCGCACGGGGTCGATCGGCTCGTGCGTGGGACCGGCGGTAATTACGATGCGCTTACCTGCCAGGTCCTGTGGCGCGGGGTTGAGCACCTCACAGACAGCCTCGACGATGTCCTCGGGCTCGCTCATGCGTCCCGTGTCCACGTCGCCGCAGGCAAGGTAGCCGCTGCCCGGACCCACCACATGGACACCGCGCTCGAGCAGCGTGGCCATGTTGGCCTGCGTCGCCGGCGCCTTCCACATGCCGTTGTTCATAGCGGGTGCGATCACGATGGGTCGCGGCGTCGCAAGCAGCGTGGTGGAGATGAGGTCATCGGCGACGCCGTTGGCCATCTTGGCGATGATATTGGCCGTCGCGGGCGCCACGACCACCAGATCGGGCTCCTGCGCCAGCGAGATATGGTGGATGGGGTCGGAGGGGTCGTCGAACAGGCCCACAGCGACCGGCTCGCCCGTGAGCGCACGGAAGGTGAGCGGCCCCACGAACTCCGTGGCATGTTCGCTCATGACGACCTTAACGCGGGCGCCTCGCTTTTGCAGCAGGCGCACGATATTGCACGACTTATAGGCGGCGATCCCGCCGGTAATGCCCAGCAGGATCGTTTTTCCCTCAAGTTGCATTGAATTGTTGGGTGCCGCCGTCATCGTTAGGCTTCCTTGCTGGGGAGCACGAGCAGGCGGTGGCAGTACGGGCAGTGCGTAATCTCACTGCCGTCGTGGTTGAGGTCGCTCATGGACGACGCCTGCAGCGCAGTGTGGCAGACCGTGGGGATGTTGCCCTTGATGGTCTCGACGGCCAGGCCGCGGAACTGCTTGAGCAGGCGCTCGTAGTCGGTGAGCACGTCGGTCGGCAGTGTGGCGGCAAGCGCGGTGCGCTCCTTGATGGCGGCATCAATCTGTGCCTGGAGGTCGGCGGCCTTGGCGCGGGCAGCCTTGGTATCTGCCTTCACGCCCTCCTCGAACTTGGCGATGATAGCCTGTGCGCGAGCCTCGCGGTCGAGCGCCTCCTTATGGGCGACAACGACGTCCTTGCGGGTGTGCTCGATCTTGTCCAGACGCTTGGCCAGGGTGGCGAGCTCGTTCTCCAGGTCCTGAACCTCGCGGTAGTCGGAGCCGTCGACGTGGCGCTTCTTGGCAGCCTCGATGGCGTTGTTAGTCTGAATCTCGGTGGTGTTGAGATCGTCAAGCTCAATGTCCAGATCCTTGCGCTGGGCGTAGAGCTTGGTCATCTCGGACTTGAGTTTCACATAGGTCTTGCGCTTGGAAGCGAGCTCCTTGAGCTCCGGCATATTGGCAAGTTCGCTCTTGTTGCGGGCGAGCTCCAAATCGATCTGTTGCAGCTTGAGTAGCGTAGCGCCGGCGCTCATAAGTTCTCTCCTTTTGTCACAGTCCACCATTGGCAAGGGTTCAGTATTTTAATCGCATGACGGGGGTCGACCCCGGCGTCAACTGCAGAGTTCATCAATATATCAACGAACGGCTCCTCAGAGCAGTCGTGGCCGAGCAAGATCACCGGCAGCCCGCGTAAGGCAAGGTCTTGCGCCACGTGGTAGCCCGCCTCGCCGGTTACGATGACATCTGCGCCCGCGGCGATGGCGGGCTCTCCAAAGTCGCCCAGGGAACCGCCCAAAATAGCGACGGTTCGGCATGCGTGCTCGGCTTCGCCCCACACACGCGGGTCGCTGCCGAAGGCCGTGGCAGCACGGGTGGCAAGATCGCGCAGCGTGCACGGGTCGTTGAGCGTTGCAAGCGCGCCCAGGCCGGTTGCCTCGGGGTCGTCCACATGCTCCAGCGAGCTCATGGGCTCAGCGCCCAGCAACTCACTCAGGCGAACGCGCGCTTCGTGCGAACGGTCCAGGTTGGTGTGGAGCGAAATAATGCTCACGCCGCAACGAGCCGCCTCGTACAGCGCAGCGCTGCACTGGGGGCGTGACGCATCCGCCGGACAAAACGCCTCGGGCGCCTTGATATAGACGGGGTGATGCGTCAGCAGCACGTTGGCACCGGCATCTTGTGCGCGGCGAACATTAGCTTCGGTCGCATCGAGTGCGCAGGCCACGCCAGCAATCTCGGCGGCAGGGTCGCCCACGGAGAGCCCTACATGATCCCAGCCCTCGGCGTCCGCCTTGGGGTAGCGCGCCAGCAGCGCGCGTTCAAGCTCGGCGACGATCATGCAGCACCTACGATCGAGAGCAGCGTCTGGGCAAAGTCGTCCAGGTCAGCCGGGTCCACGCGGTCATCGAAGGAGATGCGCAGTGCGCCTAGCGCCTGCTCGCGACCAATGCCCATTGCGCTGAGCACGTGGCTCGGGTCCATGCTGCCGCTCGAGCACGCTGAGCCGGCCGAAACCTCAAAGCCGGCGGCGTCGAGCTTGACGATGAGCTCCTCGGAGTCCATGCCGTCGACGTAGATGGAAACCATGCCCGGCAGACGATCGGCCTGTGCGTAGTCGCCCATGGTGGCGTGAATACGCGGGTGGGCCGTTAGCGTGGCGTAGAGCTTGTCGGATAAGGCCTGCAGTGTTGTACGCTCCTGGGCAACATTCGGTAACAGCGCGGAAGCGGCAGCGGCAAAGGCCAGCTGCGTGCGCAGGTCCTGCGTACCGGCGCGACGGCCGGCTTCTTGTCCACCGCCAAAGATGCGCGGACGCAGCGGCGTGCGGTTCTTAAGGTAGAGCGCACCGGATGCCACGGGGCCGCCGATCTTATGCGCGGCAACGGTCATGGCATCGACGCCCAACTCGGTGGCATCGAGCGGAATGTGCAGATAGCCCTGGATGGCATCGGTGTGGAACAGGGCGCCGGCAGCATGTGCGGCCGCGGTAAGCTCGCGGATGGGCTGCACCACACCGGTCTCGTTATTGGCGACCATGATGCTCACGAGCGCGACGTCGTCGCCCAGTAAGTCGTTCAGCGCGTGAGGCTCAATGTAGCCCGCACGGCAGGGCTGAACCAGGTCGACGGTAAAGCCGGCGGCACGCAGCAGCGGCAGGTTGTCCAGGATCGAATCGTGCTCGATGGCAGATACGATCACGCGGTTACGCTTACGGTCGCGCTGACGTGCACCCTCGGCAAGACCGAGTAGCGCCAGCTGGTTGGCTTCGGTGCCGCCGTTGGTCAGAACAATCTCAGACGGGCGAACGCGCGCGCCAAAGCTGCGGGCGATCTCGCGACGTGCAACCTCCAGACGCGCGGCAGCCTTGCGGCCGAGCGAGTGCAGCGAGTTGGGGTTGACGCCTGCTAGCTCGCTATCGTCGTACTCACGCTGCGCAAGGCGCGCCTCGGCGCGCATGGGCGTCGAGGCGGCGTAGTCAAGATTCACGGGTATGCGGTTTTGACCTGCGGTCATAAGGGTTTATGCCTCCTGTGCAGCCTCGTTGCCCAGCTTCTGCAGCAGCGCAACCTCGGCAGTGGGATCTTCGGACTTAAATACGGCAGAACCGGCCACCAGGGCATTTGCGCCGGCCTTGACGACCTCGGCAATGTTCTTGGAAGAAATGCCACCGTCGACCTCGATGAGGGGCGAAACGCCGTGACGCTCGCACATGGCCTTGAGCTCGTGGAGCTTAGCGATGGTGCCCGGGATAAAGCTCTGGCCGCCAAAGCCTGGGTTCACGCTCATGAGCAGTACCATATCGACGACGTCGATGATGCTCTCGAGCACGCACACGGGGGTGGCGGGGTTGAGAGCAACGCCGGCCTTGACGCCGCGCTGCTGTAGATGCGTGAGCGTGCGGTGCAGGTGCGTGGAAGCCTCGTAGTGCACGGTGATCATGTCGGCGCCGGCGTCGGCGTACCAATCGACCGTCTCGTCGGGGTTCGATACCATCAGGTGCGCGTCGACCGGTACATCGGTGGAGCGCTTGACGGCCTTAAGGATGTCAGCGCCAAAGGTGAGGTTGCCGGTAAAGTGGCCGTCCATGACGTCGAAGTGCACGTAGTCGGCGCCGGCGATCTTGTCGAGGTCGCCCTTGAGGTTGGCCATATCGGCCGAAAGGATGGACGGAGCGATTTTAATGGAACCCATGGTAGAAGCCTTTCTGCGCTAGTCGGTGAGTCCGTAGAACTCTTGGGAGGGTACGCGGTCGGTAAGAATCTCGAGCGCCCTATCCAAAGTAACACCGTTGTAGAGCGTTTGCTCCACGGCAAAGGTGAGCGGAATGTCTACGCCCAGTGAACGGGCAAGCTCGCTCACGCTGCGGGCCGCGACGGCGCCCTCGACCACCATATGCGTGCGCGTCTGATACTCGTCGAGCGACACGCCGTGGGCAAACTCGTAGCCAAAGGTGCGGTTGCGCGAATGCTCCGAGGTGCAGGTGGCAATGAGGTCACCCATGCCGGCAAGTCCCATGCAGGTCATAGCTTGACCGCCGCGGGCATGCACCAGACGGCTAATCTCGGCCAGGCCGCGCGTCATGATGAGGGCGAGCGTGTTGTCGCCGGCACCGGTGCCGGCGGAGATGCCGCACACGATGGCGATAACGTTTTTCATGGCGCCGCAGACCTCGACACCGGTCATGTCCTGCGACAGGTAGATGCGGAAGGCCGTGGATAGGAGCAGGTTCTTAAAGGTCTCCCCTACCTGCGCGTCTTTGCTGGCGATGACGGCGGCAGAAAGTCCGCCGCAGCAGATCTCCTCGGCATGGTTGGGGCCCGAAAGCGCCGCGACACGTGCCTCGTTGCCGATCTCATTGGCGATGACCTCGCTCATGAGCAGGCCAGACTCGGGCTCAATACCCTTGGTGAGGCAGAGCACCGGGGTATCGGCGGCGATAAAGGGCGCTGCCCGATGGCACACGTCGCGCAAGTGCGTGGAGGGCACGGCAAAGATGATCGCATCGGCACCGTCGAGCGCCTGGGCGAGTTCGGTCGTTGCTACCACGTTGTTCGGCAGCTCGTAGCCCACAAGATAGCGGGGATTTCGGTGCTCGCCGTTAATGCCGGCGGCCGTCTGCTCGCTATGGGCCCACATGGTCACGCGCTCGGCTCGCGCGGCGGCAAGGCCGGCGACGGCGGTTCCCCAGGAGCCGGAGCCAATCAGCGCAACATTCATGACTCTCTCCTACTTATCGTCGGGCTCGGTGACGCGCTTGGTAAACGAGAGCTTGGACTCCTTACCGGTCATGAGCTTTTTGATGTTCGCGCGATGGGCCCACACTACGGTGATGCCGATCATCGCCATGCAAAACTTGAGGCCCAGGCTGCTGTACGGAAAGACCGCACAGGCAGCGATGGGAAGACCAATGGCGGCGGCAAGCGAGCCCACCGACACAAACTTGGTGATGGCGACGGCAACGATAAACATGCCCAGCAGCGACAGGCCAATGGGCCAGTACCAGGCAAGAATCACGCCCAGGCCCACGGCGATGCCCTTACCGCCGTGGAAGTTAAGGTAAGGCGAGAAGATGTGTCCCCACACGGCAGCCAGGCAAATGACGCCGATCATCCAGTCACCGGCGGCACCGGGAGCCATGATGCTCACGGGGAAGCCATAGCCCACGCTCGCGATGAGCGGACGCGCGATAAGGACGCAGATGGCGCCCTTAAGGCAGTCGAGCAGCAGCGTGAGCGCGGCCACCTTGGGGCCGGCCACGCGCAGCGCGTTGGTGGTGCCGATGTTGCCGGAGCCCGCCTTGCGAATGTCAGTGTGGTTGAACACGCGGCCCAGGATCAGGCCAAACGGAATCGCTCCGATAAAGAACGAGACCACGGCGCAGATGGCGGTCAGCAGGATCGGATTAAGCATCCTTTTGCTCCTTCTTCCTAAAGAAGAGTCGAATGGGCGTACCGGCAAAATCGAAGGTCGAGCGCATGCGGTTCTCCACGTAGCGCTGGTAGGTGTCGTTGACCAGGTCGCTGTGGTTGACAAAGAACGTAAACGTCGGCGGGTTGACGCCCGTCTGGGTCACGTAGTGCATGCGCAGGCGGCGCTTGCCGTCCACCACGGTGTGGCCAAACTCGCGCAGGTCGGTGAGGAACGTGTTGAGGCGCGAGGTGGAGATCTTTTGCGAGCGCGTCTTTTCGGCCGCGTCGACCATCGCCCAGATCTTCTCGACGCTGCGGCCGGTCAGGGCCGAGATGCGCAGGTACTGGGCCCAGGGAGCCATGACGCCCAAACGGCGGTCGACGGTCTCCATGCAGGCCTCGCGCTTGCGGTCGTCGTCGAGCAGGTCCCACTTGTTGAGCAGCACCACGATGGCGCAGCCGCGCTCGATGGCCAAGCCCATGACCTTCTGGTCCTGCTCGGTGACGCCCACGGAGGCGTCGACGACGAGCAGCGCCACGTCGGCGCGGTCGATGGCGCGCAGACCGCGGACCATGGAGTAGTACTCGATGTTCTCGTACACGGTGCTCTTCTTGCGAATGCCCGCGGTGTCGACCATGCGGTAGTGCTTGCCGTTGCGTTCGACGACGGTGTCGATGGCATCGCGCGTGGTGCCGGCGATGTTGGACACGATGGAGCGGTCGGCGCCCAGGATGCGGTTGAACAGCGAGGACTTTCCGGCGTTGGGGCGGCCGATGATGGCGACGTTGAGCGCATCGGGGAACTCGTCGGCGATCTCGTCCTCCTCCTCGGGCAACAGGGCTACGATGTCGTCGAGCAGGTCGCCCGTGCCGTGGCCGTGCAGGGCCGAGAGCGGCGTGGGCTCACCGATGCCGAGCGAATAGAACTCCCAGATGTTGTCATTCTCGCGATCGGGGTTGTCGAGCTTGTTCACCAGCAAAAAGACCGGCTTGTCGCAGCGTTTGAGCATGCGAGCGACTGATTCGTCCTCCTCGGTGACGCCGGTGCGGCCGTCGACCACAAACAGGATGACGGCAGCTTCTTCGGCGGCGGCAAGTGCCTGGTCGCGGATGGACGTGGCAAAGACGTCGTCGCTCTTGAGCGGCTCGATACCGCCCGTGTCGACGATGGTGAACTCGCGGCCGTTCCAATCGGCCGTGTGATACGAGCGGTCGCGCGTGACGCCGCGGGACTCATGGACGATGGCGTCCGAGGTCTGGGCCAGGCGGTTAACGAGCGTGGACTTGCCCACGTTGGGGCGTCCGACGACGGCGACGATAGGTTTCATCTGCTCTCCTTTAATGGGTAGGGTCAGCGGGAATAGTTGAATTGGCGGGCGTTATGCCAAGGATGTGCTCCAGGGTATCGAGCAGCTCATGCGGCATGGTCGACACCACATGAACCTCGGCGCCGCGACCGGTAAGGCGTGCGAGTAATTCGTCACGATGATACTCGTCAAGGGTCATACCGTCGGCGTTGAACATGAGCTTAGGCACAAAGAGCATAACCCCCGACAGTTCCTGAGGCAGCTGCTCCAAGATGTCGCAGGCGACGATGAGGCCGGTCACGTCCACATTGCCACCAAAGTAACGGTTTTTGATGGCCGTGACGGTACCGGCAAGGCCCTGCGGCGATTCCACAAAACGCGCCACCGTATCGCGCGCGCTGGCGCCCGAGAGGCACAGTAGGCGCTGGCCACGTGCGGCGATGGCCTCGCGAACGCGGCGCAGGCGCTCGGCGTCGGCGGCGAGCACGTTGTCGGTCTCGTCCAGATAGGAGCGGATCATGCCGATGCCGTCGTAGTACTGCGGGTAGCCGTCGTAAAAGTCCGCCTCGGGCGGCTCGATGCCGGCATCCAGGTAGAACTCGTCGCTCATCTGGAAGGTGTGGCGGCCAAAGCGCTCGAAGGCACGGTCCTGGAAAGGCCGAATCATGGCGATAGTCTCGCGCGCCAGCTCGGGCTTGTCGCTGTAGGACCAGCTAAAACGGTTCTGATGCTTGGTAAAACCGAGCGGCACGATGCCCAGGCTGGTGATTTGCTCGTGCTCCTCGCAAAAGCGCAGCGTCTTTTCCAGCTCCTCGCCGTCGTTCATGCCGGGACACAGCACAATCTGTGCGTGAATCTCGATGCCGGCGGCCATGATGGTTTCGAGTACGTCCATGCCACGCTGGGCGTTGCGGCCCATCATGCGGCGGCGGACGTCGGGGCTTACGGCATGGACCGACACGTTCATGGGGCTCATGTTGCGTTGGATGACGTTTTGCACATCTTCGTCGGTGAGGTTGGTCAGCGTGACGAAGTTGCCCTGCAAAAAGCTTAGGCGGTAGTCATCATCGCGGATGTAGAGCGTGGAGCGTCCGCCCTTGGGCAGCATGGTCATAAAGCAGAACACGCAGGCGTTTACGCAGGTGCGCATGCCGTCGAAGATGGGGCCATCGAACTCCAGACCCCAGTCCTCGCCAGGAAAGCGATCGAGCTCGACGGGGGTGACGGTGCCGTCGCGCGGATCGAATACCTCCAGCTCGACGGTGTCGTCATCTGCCTCCCAGAGCCACACGATCATATCGGTCAGTTGCTCGTCGTTGACCGTGAGCACGCGCATGCCCGGCTCGATACCCACATCCCATGCGGGCGATTCGGGGCGCACGTTTTTAACGAGCGCGCCCTCACCCGGCTCGGGGTCGCGGCTGCGCCCGTAATCGGCCACCTCGGCGGCGTATGCGGGTACGGTCTGGTCCATGATTAGCGGCAAAGCTCCTTGATGCGCTCGACGGCGCGCTCGATGTGTTCTTGTGGGGTGGAGGCTCCGGCGGTGATGCCGATGTGGTGAGCGTCGGTAAACCACGCGGCCTCGATCTCGGACGCCTCCTCGATATGATGTGTGCGCTCGCAAACATCGGCGCAAATCTGCGCCAGGCGGCGGGTGTTGCCCGAGTTCTTGCCGCCCACCACGACCATGCAGTCGCAGCGGTTGGCAAGTGCGGCTGCTGCCTGTTGACGCTCGCTCGTGGCGGCGCAGATGGTGTTGATCACACGCAGCTCCTGCACGCGCGGGGTGATGGAGGCTACAACCTCGGCCAGGTTCTGCGCGGTTTGGGTGGTCTGCACAACCAGGCCTACCTTGCCTTTGAGCGGCAGCGCGTCCGCATCGGCGGCGCAACTCACGACCTGCGCGTCATCGCCGGCATGGCCCAGGATGCCCTCAACCTCGGGATGGCCCGGCTCGCCCACGACGAGCACGCGATAACCCTCGCGCACCAGGCGCTCGGCGGCCACGTGGACCTTCTTGACGTAGGGACAGGTGGCATCGACCACGTCGAGGCCGCGCTCGCGAGCTGCCTCAATCACCTGCGGCACCACACCGTGCGCGCGAATGATCACGGTGCCCGATGCGGCATCGTCCAGGGTGTCGGCCAGACCGACGCCTGCGTCGGCAAGCTCGCGCACCACGATGGGGTTATGGATGAGCGGGCCCAGGGTGTGGACCTGAGCGGTCTCCCCCGCCTGCGGGGCGGCCGCCAATGCCATATCGAGCGCGCGTTGCACGCCGTAGCAGGTGCCGGCGTGGGCAGCGATTTCGATGGTGGGGGCGTCTGCCTTTCCGGCCACAGCCTCGGCAGTGTTCATGACTTCCTCGCCCATGGCTAGAACCTGCCCGGGTGTTCGGCGCACAGGTCGTCGCGCATGGCGTAGACGCGGTTCATGGCTTCGGACTCAAACCATGCCAGGCGCTCCTTGCGCTTGAGCTCGGCCGGAGCATCGGATAGCGAGACGGCCTTGCCGGCGCGGATCCAGCACTTTTTGGGGCGCATGAGCTTTTTGCCTGCAGGCGTGATATCGGACCAGCCGCAGATGGCGAGCGGGTTGACGGGTGCCTTACCCATCTGGGCGATGAGCGCAAATCCGCCGTGGACCTCGGGCTTGATCTCGCGCGAGCGGATGCGCGTGCCCTCGGGGAAAATCAGGACGTCCTCGCCGCGTTGCAGCGCATGCTGGGCGGCGCGCAGGCACTTCATGTCGGCGGTGCCGCGCTCGACGGGAATACCGCCCACGCGGCTAAAGGCCCAGCGCACGATCTTGGTCTTGGCGAACTCGGATTTAAAGATGGGGCGGATGCGGCGGCCGCCAAAGAACAGTGCCGTCTCCACGGCCAGCAACTCGGCCATCGAGGTGTGGTTGCAGATGACCACGCTGCCGCGGCCTTCCTGGCGCTCAAACAGCAGGTCGGCGTCCTCGACCTTCCAGCGCCACATGAGCTTGGAGAAGACCCACAGGATGCCCATGACCACGACGACGGTGCCGCGGATGAGCGCCGGGAACTCGGCGTAGGGGGCGTTGTAGTAATCCTCGGGCGTCTGCTTAAACAGGCGCATGTGCTACCTCCTTTGGTTGATGAGGTCCTCGATGATCGAGACGACCTCATCGATGGTGTGAGCGGTGGAGTCGACGTGCACGGCGTCCTCGGCGGGAACGAGCGGCGCGACCTCGCGGCTGCTGTCGAGCTTATCGCGCTGCTTGAGGGCGTCGAGGGTCTCGTCGACCTCTGCCTCGAGCCGCTCTTCGGTGAGCGGCTGGGCGTCGTTTTGGTGGCGCTGCAGCACGCGGCGACGGGCGCGCTCGCGCGGGTCGGCGGTCAGGAACACCTTGACCTGCGCGTTGGGAAACACGACGGTGCCGATGTCGCGACCCTCGGCGACGATATCGCGGTCCTCGGCGGCGCGGCGCTGGTGGATGAGCATGGCGGCACGCACGCCCGGGTAGGCCGAGACCTTGGATACGTTGGCGTCGACCTGCGGGGTGCGGATGGCGGCTGAGGCGTCCTTACCGTCGATGGTCAGGCGCGTGTCCTCGCCGGTGCCGTTGGTAAAACGAATCTCGATCTGCTTGGCGAGGGCGTCGATGGCCGCCTCGTCGTCCAGGTCGATGCCGCGGTCGAGCGCGGCGAAAGTGACGGCGCGATACATGGCGCCCGTGTCGAGCTTGTTAAAGCCCAGCTGGCGGGCGATCTCCTTGGCGATAGTGGACTTGCCGGAACCGGCGGGGCCGTCGATGGCGACGATCATGCAATGCTTCCTTTCGGTGGTTGACGTGCTGGTATGGGACGCGAGCGCTGTTGCTTGGTGTACTGGCTAACCCGTGTAGCGCTCGCGGTAGGTGTTGCGCTTGGGCGCGGAACCGTGGCTGCCGTGGTGACGCGTGCGGCTCGCCGTGTTGGTCGCCGGCGCGGCGCCGTGCTTGGAGCTGGCCTGCTTGGGCGGGATGCCGCCGGCCTTGAGGATCTGCACCTCGCGATCGGTGAGCTCGCGCCATGAACCCTTGGCCACATCCTTGAGCTCCAGGCCGGCAAAGTTGCAGCGATGCAGGCGGATCACCGGATGGTGAATCTTGCTCAGCATGCGCTTGACCTGGTTCTTGCGGCCCTCGCGGATGATGACCTCAACGGCAGTGGTGCCGGGCTTGATGCCCTGCGGGGCCACGGCCTCGGCCTCGCGCGCGTTGATGACACGGCAGATTGCCGGCTGGCACAGGCCGTCGTCGAGCTCGATGCCGCGACGCAGCGGCGCAAGATCACGATCGGAAAGCTGCCCGTCGACGAGCGCCTGGTAGGTCTTGTAGACGTGCTTGCTGGGGTGCAGCAGGTCCTGCGACAGGTCGCCGTCGGTGGTAAAGAGCAAAAGGCCCGTGGTGTCGCGGTCCAGACGGCCCACCGGGAAGAGCCCCGGAAAACGGTCGCGCGGGACCAGGTCGGCCACGCAAGGGCGCTCCTGCGGATCGCTCATGGTGGTGAGGTAGCCTGTCGGCTTGTAGAGCATCAGGTATACGGCGCCCTGGTTGAGCTTGACGGGCATGCCGTCGACCTTGATATGGTCGCGATCGACATCGACCTTGGTGCCCAGTTCGGTCGCGACCTGCCCGTTGACGGTCACGCGGCCGGCGGTCATCAGGTCCTCCGAGCCGCGGCGACTCGCCACGCCCGCGCGCGCCAAAAAGCGCTGCAGGCGCATCGTGTGCGGGTAAACGGGCTGGGCGCCGCCTGCGGGCGTGGTGGTGTCCGTGGCGCCCGCGATGCGCGTCTCCCCTGCTTCGTTAGTCCTCGTCATGTATATCCTCCGAGGTATCGACGGTGGGTAGAAGCTCCTCGCCATCGGTATCCTCAACATCGGTGTCCTCAGCATCGGTATCGATCAGTTCGCGCTCTTCGTCCAGGTCCTCAGCCTGCTCCTCGAGCGTAGACTGAATGCTGCGGCCGCTCAGGCGCTCGCGGATAAACTGGCGCGACTGCTCATCGGGGGCAAACTGCTCCAGATCGGGCAGATCGCGGGTAGAACGCAGGCCGAACTTTTCCAAGAAGGCGTTGGTCGTGCCGTAGATGATGGCCTGACCGCGCTCGGGGTCGCGACCGAGCTCGCGCACCAGGCCCTTGTCCACGAGCGACGCGATAACGCCGTCGGAGTTGACGCCGCGGATGCCCTTGACCACCTCACGCGTGACGGGCTGGTGATAGGCGATCACGGCCAGGGTCTCGAGCGCCGCCTGCGACAGCTTTTGCGTGTCCCAGCTCAGCACATAGGCCTCGACCACATCGTGGTAGGCGGGGTGTGTAAACAGGCGCCAGCCACCGGCGACCTCGCGCAGCTGAAAACCGCGGTTGGCCTCCTCGTACTCAACCTTGAGCTCGGCCAAAAGCGACGCGCACTCGCCCGGGGCGATATCCAGCGCACCTGCCAGCGCGGGTGCGCTCACGGGGTCGCTCGACACCAGCAGCAGCGCCTCGAGGGCGCCTTTAAGGCTGTTTGCCTCCAGCGTGGAAAGGGTTGACATGGTTGGCGCTCCTATTCGGTGAGCTCGGGGCCCTCGCCGGGCACGTATGCCTCGGCGCCCTCGACGCGGTTGATATGAATGGTTCCAAAGATCTCGTCCTGGCTCAGTGTGAGCGAGCCGCGCTTGGCGAGCTCCAGCATGGCCAGGAAGGTGACGACGAGCTGTTCGGTGGTGGCGTCGCCGTCCAGCAGCTCGCGGAAGGTGCAGGCTTGGTGTGCCATGGTAAAGCGGTCGACCGAGGCCACCGTCAGGTCGAGCGGCACGCGATGCGGTGCCACGTGCTCGGCCTCCAGCAGGAAGGTCTGGCGTTTGCCGTCCAGGTCGGCGCAGATGACGGCGAGGCCGCGCAAGGTAATGCCGGCCAGATAGTCGGGCATAAGGCCTAGGAACTCGGGGTCGGGGCCGGCCACGCGCGGATGCATGCGGCTCTCGGCCTGCATACGCGCGCCAAGGGCTGCCGCCGCGCCCTTAAACTGCTTGTAGGCGATCAGACGCTGGATCAGGACCTCGCGCAGGGCGTCGCCGTCGAGCGCACTGAGTTCCTCGAGGTCTTCGTCGTCCTCGTCATCGTCGACTGTCTTGCGCGGGGCCTCCTGGGGCACCAACGAGGCGGCCTTGATGTCCAAAAGAGTTGCCGCGACCAGCAAAAAGTCGCTCGCCACGTCCAGGTCCAGCGCCTCGATGCGCTCGGCCTCGGCAAGGTATTGCTCGGCTACCTCGCTGATCGAGATGGCACCGATATCAACTTTTTGGCGGGTTACCAGCTGCAGCAGCAGGTCGAACGGTCCGCTGTAGACCTGCGTCGACACGCGATACGACATATTCGACCTCCTTTGACGGCGCCTTCGCGGCGCGGTTTGGGTGCATGTTACGACCGCTTTGCACGGTCGACCTGTTAGTTTACCTTAGATGCCGGCGATTGCGAAGTTGAGCAGCTGCTCAGCAAGCGGATACACGGTAACGTCGAAATAGCGGCCGATCACGTCGATGCCGGTCCACATGGGCAGCAGGTACAGCACCAGGATGAGTATGGGCATAGCGTATTGCTGCAGGCGGTAATAGTTGTTGAGCGCCTTGCCCTTGAGGAAGGGCACGATGATCGATGAGCCATCGAGCGGCGGAATCGGGATGAGGTTGAAGAACGCAAGCGACAGGTTGACCACGATGAACGTAGCGCCGAAATTCATGATCTGTGATGCCAGGGCAAAGGACATGCTGGTGTAGAGGTTGCCGTATGCGGTGTGCATGAGGGCGGCCGCAAGGCATGCCAGCGCGATGTTCGAAGCGGGGCCGGCTGCGCTCACCAGGACCTCATCGCGTTTGGGGTGCTTGAGGTTGTTGAGGTAGACGGGCACGGGCTTGGCGAAGGCGAATACGGGACCGCCGGCGGCAAGCATAAGCAGCGGCAGGATGATGGTGCCAAACGGGTCGATATGGTTGAGCGGGTTGAGCGAGACGCGTCCGCGCGAACGGGCCGTCTTATCGCCGAGTGCCCAGGCCGCGGCGGCGTGCGCACTCTCGTGGATGACGATGCCCACAATGACGGCGACGGCACTCGCGAGCAGGTTCATGATATAGCTGCTGGACATGGCGCTCCCCTAGCGGACGCGGCCCGAGGCGCGCGTGAGCAAGTAGTCGGCGACAAACAGGATGACGGCCACGATTGCGTAATCCAGGCGGAACACGCCGCCAAAGGGCGACGTAATGATGCCGTAGCCGGCGATGGCGCTTGGCAGCGCGCGCGAAAGCTCAACGACAAAGCCCACGATCTGCAGCTTGGCGGTGAGGCCGCTAAAGCACAGCAGCACGGTCATCGCGCTCATAAAGATGCCGCAGATGCGGCACGCGATGGCGATGATGCTCATCGCCACGGCAGCGGCCTTACGAGAGTTCACGCGCGGTCTCCTCTTCGATCTGGGTGGAAAGCTCCAGCCATTCGTCCTCGAGCTTGGGCAGCTCTTGCTTAAGGCCGTTATATTCCCCCAGCGCGGCGTTGAACTTGTCCTGATCGGCATAAAGCTCTTCGCTTGCCATCAATTCCATAAGCTCGTCATAGCGGGCGCGCTTTTTGTCGAGCTCTGTCTCAATCTTCTTGAGCTGGTTGCGCACGCCCTTGAGCTTTTTGTTGAGCGCAGCGCGGGCCTGGGCCTCGGCGCGCTTTTGCTCCTTGGTCTTTTTGCCTTCGGCAGGCTTGGAAGCGGTGGCGGGGGCGTCGGGCTGGGCCGCGGTGACCTTAGCGGACTTGGTCGCGGCCGGTGCACTCTCCCCTGCCGCCTCGGCGGCGGCGCGGGCTGCGAGGTCCTCGCGCTTGTAGAGGTAGTAGTCGTAGTCGCCGTCGTAGACCGTGACCTTGCCATCGCGGATGTCGATGATGCGGTTGGCCACAGCGCGTACCAAGTGCTCGTCGTGGCTGATCAGCACGATGGTACCGGGAAAGTTTTGCAGGGCGTTCTCGAGCATGTCCACCGAGTCGATGTCCAGGTGGTTGGTGGGCTCGTCCAGGCACAGGAGCGCCTCGGGGGCCACGAGCATTTTGGCGAGCGCCAGGCGTGCCTTTTCGCCGCCGGAGAGGACGCGGACCTGCTTTTCGATGGAATCGTTGTCGCTAAATAGGAAGGCGCCCAGCAGGCTGCGTTGCTGCGGCACGGTCCATTTGGGCGTGACGGTGTCGATCTCTTGCAGGACGGTGTTGGACTCGGTCATGCCTTCGAGCGCGTGCTGGGCATAGTAGGCAACACCCACGTTGGTGCCCAGATCGCGTGTGCCGGTGGTGGGCGGCTCCAGGCCGGCGAGGATCTTCATGAGGGTGGACTTGCCGGCGCCGTTGGGGCCGACGAGCGCCACGTGCTCGCCGCGGTAGAGCTTGAGGTCGATGTCGCTGTAGATGTGCTTGTCGCCGTAGGACTTGGAGACGCCCTCCAGGCCCACGACCATGTCGCCGGAGCGCGGCGGATCGGGGAACTTAAAGTCGATGTGCTTGTGGCCTTCTGGCAGGATGACGAGCTCCTTTTTGATCTGCTCGATCTTTCGGATGCGCTCCTGAGCCTGGGCAGCCTTGGTGGGCTTGTAGCGGAACTTGTCGACGAAGACCTGCATGTGGGCGATGTCGCGCTCCTGGGCGGCGCGCTTGGCGCGCATCTGCTCCAGGTTGTCCTCGCGCTGCTTGAGGTAGCTGCTGTAGTTGCCGGTGTAGGTGGTCACGCGGCGGTTCTCGAGCGCGGCGACGTGGTCGACGCAGGCGTCCATGAAGGCGCGGTCGTGGCTGACGATGAGGACGGCGCCGTCGTAGTTGGCAATAAAGCCGCGCAGCCACTGGACGCTCTCGAGGTCCAAGTGGTTGGTGGGCTCGTCCAGAAGCAGCAGGTCGGGGTGGCGCAGGAAGAGCTTGGCGAGCGCGATGCGCATCTGCCAGCCGCCCGAGAACTCGGAGCACGGGCGCTCAAAGTCGGTGACCTTAAAGCCCAGACCGGATAGGATCTTACGGGCGTTGCTCTCGAGCTCGTAGCCGCCCAGGTGCTCAAAGCGGTCCTGGACCTGGCCATACTCGTTAAGGAGTGCGTCGACGTCCTTGCCCTGTTCGGAGAGCTCGGTGATCTGGGCCTGCAGCTCGTTGGCGCGCTCGCCCATGCGGCGGATTTCCTTGGCAGCGGCCATGACCTCGGCGAGAATGGTGGTGTCCTTTTGCTCCAGGTTGGTTTCCTGCTCTAGGTAGCCCACCTGGCAGTCCTTGGCGTACTGGACCTGGCCGGCGTCTGGGCTGTCGATGCCCATGATGATTTTGAGCATGGTGGTTTTGCCGGCGCCGTTGGGTCCCACGAGCGCGAAGCGCTCGCCGGGGTTGATCTGGAAGGACGCGCCGCTAAAGAGGACGCGTGCGCCGAAGCTTTTTTCGATCTTGTCGACCAGGAGGATCATGGTGCCGCCTTTGACCTTGTGTGCCAATATGAAAAAAGGCCCCAACTTGCGTTGGAGCCTCATTCAATGCTCGGGTGGAGACGAGGGGGATCGAACCCCTGACCTCTTGACTGCCAGTCAAGCGCTCTCCCAGCTGAGCTACGCCCC
>QWCK01002973.1_pt1 | contig 19539 bp, 10 predicted proteins | sample 1972571 | NCBI WGS metagenome assembly QWCK01 (sample SAMN09866710, study PRJNA288562) | Human gut metagenome isolate term2_stool, whole genome shotgun sequencing... | isolation source: gut | host: Homo sapiens | place: USA: California
CCGAGCATCTCTTTCATGCAACTCCTCATGACCCAAACGCAAGGCTAGAGATTAAGGTGACTGACCGTTTTGGTAATGTATATACTCAAACTATTGAAAACAAATAAACTAAAATCATATGTTCAGAAACAGATACTTTTGGCTACTTATAAGTTTGTTCTTTGTTCTGAAAACAGAAGCTAAAGTAACCCTGACCTCCATTTGGGGAGACAACATGGTGTTGCAGCAACAAGCAGAAGTTACTTTTCGTGGAAAGGCTACTCCCGGAAAACGTGTATATGCTTCCGCTTCATGGAATCATCGGAAAATCTATGCAGATTGTGACCGGAACGGACAATGGACACTGGCTCTTCCGACTCCGGAAGCCGGCGGACCATATACCATTACTTTTTCGGACGGAGAAGAGCTGACCTTAAAAAATATCCTGATCGGTGAAGTCTGGTTCTGCTCCGGACAGTCGAATATGGAAATGCCGGTAAAAGGGTTCCGCGGACAACCGGTCTATGGTTCGCAGCCCTATATCGTGTCCGCTAATCCTAAACGACCATTAAGACTTTACACCGTAAAGAACAATTGGAGCACGACTCCGAAAGAAGAAGGAATAGACGGACAATGGAGTGAAGCATCTTCGGAAGAAGTGGCCGATTTCAGTGCAACAGCTTATTTCTTCGGCAATCTGTTGCAACAATCCTTGGACGTGCCTGTAGGATTAATACATTGCTCCTGGAGTATGTCAAAGATTGAAGCATGGATGGACAAAGAAACCTTATCTCATTTTTCCGAAGTAACCTTGCCGGATACAAATCAGGATAAATTCGAATGGGCTGCCGGGACGCCTACTCTGTTGTGGAACGCAATGGTAAATCCGTGGAAAGGATTCCCTGTCAAAGGAGTTATCTGGTATCAGGGCGAGGCGAATACTCCCGATCCTGCTCTTTATAAAAAGCTTTTTCCCGCTATGGTTTCTCAATGGAGAAATTTCTTTCATAATGCTGAAATGCCATTTTATTATGTCCAGATTGCTCCCTGGAAGTCCGAAGGGAATGACAAGTTGGATTGGGCATGGTTCCGTCAATGTCAGTTGGAGCTGATGAAGGAAGTTCCCGGAGTGGGAATGGTGACCACCGGAGACGCAGGCAGTGAACTCTTTATACATTCACCTTATAAGATTAAGGTTGGAGAGCGGTTAGCTTATTGGGCACTGGCCCAGACTTACGGCCGAAAAGGATTCCAATATTCCGGTCCTGTCTACAAGACCTATCGTATCCAGGGAAATGCCGTAGAAATAGACTTTGAATATGGAGAGGAAGGACTGACTCCGGAAAATCAGAATGTGAAAGGTTTTGAGATCGTAGGTTCCGATGGTATATTCCGACCTGCAAAGGCGGAGGTCATCAATGGCACATCTACTGTGAAAGTATGGAATGATTCTGTTAGTGCCCCGACAGAAGTCCGCTACTGCTTCCGGAATTATATGCAGGGGGAATTATGCAATAATGCCGGGCTTCCGGCTTCTCCTTTCCGGATCGTTATCAAAAAGAAACCGGCCTTAATGTGGATTGATGCCGAAGCAAACTTTGAGCGCTTCAGTCATAAAGATTCGATTGATTATTACTTGGAAAAAATCAAATCGCTGGGCTTTACACATGCGGTTGTCGACATTCGTCCGATCACAGGGGAAGTTTTATATAAAAGTGAATATGCTCCGCAAATGAAAGAATGGAAAGGAGCCAAAGCCGGTGATTTTGACTATCTGGGATACTTTATCAAAAAAGGGCACGAACTGGGGCTGGAGATACACGCCTCATTGAATGTATTCTGTGCCGGACACAACTATTTTGACCGTGGAATGGTATATAGCGGACATCCGGAATGGGCTTCGATGGTGTACACTCCCGATAAAGGAATCATTCCAATCACCGAAGAGAAGCATAAATATGGTGCCATGATCAATCCTTTGAACGAAGAATATCGTACCCATATCCTGAATGTTCTGAAAGAAGTCGTGACCAAATATCCCGACCTGGACGGTCTGATGCTCGACCGGGTACGTTACGATGGAATAACCGCTGATTTTTCTTCATTGTCACGTAAGAAGTTTGAAGAATACATAGGTAAAAAAGTCGCAAACTTCCCCGAAGATATTTTCCGTTGGACTAAAAATGCAGATGGGAAATACACAACGCAACCAGGAAAATATTTCCGGAAATGGCTGGAATGGCGAACTAAAAACATTACTGATTTCATGGCGCTTGCCCGTAAAGAAGTCAAGGCAGCCAACCCTGACGTTTCTTTCGGCACGTACACCGGTGCCTGGTATCCATCTTATTATGAAGTAGGCGTAAACTTTGCCAGCAAAGAATATGATCCGGGCAAAGATTTCAGCTGGGCAACACCCGAATATAAAAATTATGGCTATGCCGAGCTGATAGACCTTTATGCTACCGGTAATTATTATACGGACATAACCATCGAGGAATACAGAAAAACGAACCGGAGTATCTGGAACGAAACTGATTCGCAGGCTCAATCCGGTACGTGGTATTGTGTAGAAGGCTCATGTCAGCATTTACGTCAGATATTGAAAGGTAATAAATTTATGGGAGGTATTCTGGTGGACCAGTTCTATGACAACCCCGCCAAACTTTCGGAAACGATAGAGATGAACCTTCGCCGTTCGGACGGATTAATGGTATTTGACATCGTACATATCATTACCAAAAATCTGTGGAAAGAAGTAGAGGAAGGAATGAAAAGAGGAGGCTCCTTATGAATAACCGGGCCTATGCATTAGACGCTTTGAGAGGATATGCGATTATTACGATGGTACTTTCTGCTACCATCGTAACGCAGGTGCTCCCCGGTTGGATGAGTCATGCGCAGACGCCGCCACCCGATCATATATTCAATCCTTCTTTGCCCGGCATTACATGGGTAGACCTTGTTTTTCCTTTCTTCCTGTTTGCAATGGGAGCAGCTTTCCCTTTTTCCATAGGTAAGCGTGCAGAGAAAGGTGACTCTAAACTGAAATTAGTATATGAAGCGGTGAAACGTGGAGTACAACTGACTTTCTTTGCCATCTTCATTCAGCATTTTTATCCTTATGTGCTGAGTTCTCCGCAGGACATCAGAGCCTGGTTGCTGGCTATTCTTTGCTTTGCGGTTCTGTTTCCGATGTTCATGCGCATTCCTTTGAAAATGCCGGACTGGGCACATACCGGCATAAAGATAGCCGCATACGGAATTGCGGTAATCATGATGCTTACTACTTCTTATGCCGATGGAAGAACGTTCAGCCTGTATTTTAGTAATGTGATTATTCTGTTATTAGCCAATATGGCCATCTTCGGTTCTGCCCTCTACATTTTTACGATGCATAACCGATGGTTGCGTTTGGGAGTTTTATTGCTGCTGATGGCTGTTATTTTGGGAAGTACTGTCGAAGGTTCCTGGACACAGGTGATATTCAATTATACTCCTTTGCCCTGGATGTATCGGTTTGATTATCTGAAATATCTGTTTATTGTAATTCCCGGCAGCATTGCCGGTGAGTATTTGATGGAATGGATGAAGGGCCGAAAGGATACCGAACAGCCGGCTTCACCGCAATACCGTAAGATAGGAATTGCGCTGCTGATATTGACTATGGTGATTATTGTATTCAATCTCTATGGGCTTTATACCCGTATGGTGACAGTGAATTTATTAGCGACACTTGTGCTGTTATTGATTGGCAAATTGGTTTTCTTACGTCCGACAGAAGGAATCGCTTTGTTATGGAAAAAGCTGTTTAATGCCGGAGCATATCTTCTTCTTTTGGGGCTATGTTTTGAACCTTTTCAAGAAGGTATCAAGAAAGATCCTGCCACTTTTAGCTATTTCTTTGTAACTTCCGGTCTGGCATTCCTTGCGCTCTTATTCTTAAGTATTGTTTGTGATTATTTCAGATGTGTGCGAAGTAGCCGCTTTCTTGTTATGTCCGGGCAGAATCCGATGATTGCTTACGTGGTTGGTGATTTATTCATTATGCCGTTGGCTAATATACTGGGAGTTGCCTCGCTGTTGTCTTACTTCCAGCAGAATGCGTGGCTTGGGTTCCTTCAGGGAGTAATCATTACGTCTTTAGCTGTTTTGGTAACGATGTTTTTTACTAAGATCAAGTGGTTTTGGAGAACTTGACATCATTCAATAGATATACCGACAGTATAATAACAGGCATTAAAAATAAGTTGAACAGAAAACAAAATGATAGATAAATAGTAAAATAGGAAGCATAATTTCCTTATTTCCCTATTTTTGCTATTTCTATCTTTTGATAGATGGGTCAAGATAGAAAGAGATATGCATATAATCTTGAATTAATATGCATGATTATGAATAAACGAGCGGTCATTTGCATAAAAAACACCGTATAGTTTGAAATAAACATAAGGTTGATTGAGCTAAAACATAAGGTTGATTGTAAATAAACATAAGGTTGCTTTTAAAGGAACGTCCCATTGCTTTAAAAGCAACGCTAAGTCCGTTTAAAAGGAGCACATTTTAGCTCTAAAATGATGGGTATCTTATTTATTAGACTTTGTTTTAGGATGAAAAATATTAATCAGAATGATGCAAAGTAATATAAAAAAAGAAAGATATTACAGAATAGCATGAAAAATAACGCAAAAAGAATGCATATAGATGTATATTCGCAATAAAGTGATTTCCTGTAACGGCAAATCTCTGTCATTTTATTCTCTATCCTGTGCAGTGATGGAAATACGCCCGTTAAAGAGTTTATAATTATCAAAATGACAAAATGCCATTTTGATAATTATATAACATGGTAAGTCTTAATAAAACGATTCCTTTTTCAATGGCCATCCTGTGATAGTTGACATATAAGGAATCAATGACATAGCCATTTTCATTTGACCTTTGTAATTGGGATGCCATACTGCTCCTAAGTCTGTAGTCGAATCGCAAAGGCCTTCGGGAAGAACTGCTATATAAACTTTCTTATCATTCAAGTCTTTGCGCATACGCTCCATGTATTGAACGATCTGCCGTTGAGCAATAGCCGGACTGATGCATAATATTGGGACATCTCCGTAATTTGCACGAAGACGGCTTATTAGTAGCTTATAAGCATGAATAAACTCATCTTCCAACGGATATATATTGGTGGAAAAATCATTAGTTCCTAAATTAACAACCACCAAATCGGGCTTGTATGTTTTAAAGTCCCATTTCTTATCCAAATTCATATCAAATGTATTCAGCATACGGTCTTTCATTGTCACGGCAGATATTCGGACGGAATCTCCATAATTGCGGACTACTCCACGTCCGGAATGTGCAATAAGCGTATAATCGGCATTGAAATAGCGGGCGATAATAGTGGCATAAGATAAGTTGCAATTCTCCGTTTCAGCTTTATAAGGTTCGCTACGGTCTTTCCCTTCTACACCATAGCCACACGTCAGCGAGTTACCGATAAATTCGATATGTCTGGACGGGCACTCAGTTTCTTTCATCAGTTCTCCTTTATTGTGAAGCACAAATTGATGAATGGTTGTCTTTCCCCATTCCCCTTCCGTACGTTTTTGAATCAACACATGATGGATGCCTTTATCCATGCCGGAAATGAAATTAATCAAAGTATCTTTACCGGATACTTTTACCGTTTTGTGTAAAAGGCTGTCTACAAAAACATTGTAATAATTAATACCAGTATCTGAAATCTTCATAGACAATTCTCCTCCCGAAAGTCGGGTACGAAGATAAGTACCGGTCCAGTCGAAAGAAACGGAGCCATCACTCTGTATTTCCGTACGTCCCACGTAAGAAACGTTTTCATCATTAGCTTTATAGTATCTGTTCTTGGTAGTTTGAGCATTTACATCTTCAAACAACAGACAGAGGCTAACCAGAACTAACACATTTTTCCACATATCGTTTTCTAAATTAATCAAAGGTAATCACACAACTGCCGGACCCGTCGGATACAATTCTAAGTCCTTTGGCTGTTACTTTATTACCGGTAATTGTTATTGATTTACTTTTCTCTATAATCGTAAAAGACTTCTTTGTATAATCGACAGGCAACTGTATTGTCCTGTCGACGTTCTTCTTGCAATCTATAAAAAGGACCTTTTTATTATCTATTACACCCTCATAACACAGCAAATCATCATCATCAGAAACAGGAGACTTAAACCAGGTATACACTCCACTCCAATGAATAATATCCCCCTTTTTGTGTTCTCTATCAGCTATAATCTTGTGGTAGGTCTTATTGCTGGAATTTCCTATGAATATAATATCATCATCTGATATTTCTTCATGATTTCCCAATCCGTCGGCAAACAGATAAGAAGATTGATACGCATTTGCGCTTTTCTCAATGAAACGGCGAAATGACGGATACTCTTTCTTTGTAAAGGTAGAAACATCCTTTTGTACTGTCCAGTCCACATACTTGCCATTGGCAGTTAATGTATGTGTCTCCTTGTCAAACATAGATTGCATTCCGTAATACATTTGTACTGTCACGGGAGACTCATTTTGAAATTCATGAGTAACCAAGACTTGAATGTTATTTCTATAAATAGAATAATTGACAGTCTCAATACATAAGATCTCATTCAGAAGTGTTTTTCCACTACTGGTATCGGCTTTGGAAGGGTTCATTATTTCATTGATTACTTCAATCTTTATCTCTTTTGTCAGAGTCGATAGATCTGTCTTTATTTCTTTGCCGTCTATGTAAATACGATAACCGATATTGCGGGCAGTTTGAGTAACTTCATCCAGATAGGGATGATTTCCTCCACACCACCCGTATCCGGTTATATTAAAAGGACCGATATTGTCACTGTAAGCCAGATTCAGAAGAGAAGTCGGAGAAGCATCGGGCAGAGTGACAGGAGCAGGCATATTGTTGTCAATTGTTCCTACTCTATAAAATGTGAACAGTTCATTGAACATACACTTCTTGAACCAATAAAGAATATCGGTTTTGGCATCTAACTTGGCTGATATATATAAATCTTCGCCGGTTATTTTCACTCTCATTTCTTCAGATATCGTTTCAGTCCCGGGAGAGTCTTCTTCTGCAGAAGGCTTATCCGGGAGTCCGGAAGAAATTCCCGAATCTCCATTCGAGCAGGCTACTAAGTGCCAGGATAAAAATACGAATGCAAGGATTAAACGTTTCGTCATGGCTTCTATCTTTATTTTAATTCAAATTTGAGAACATCTTTGATATCCATAGCTGATGCTGCTATGATAGCTTCAAATTTGCCCGGTTCACAAATCCATTCATGTCTTTCCGCATCAAAAAAGCTTAATGCCTCTTTATCAATAGACAAAGAAACTATTTTTTCTTCACCCGGCATTAATTTTACTTTCTTAAATCTCTTTAATTCTTTCACCGGGCGGGGAAGAGAAGACTTTATGTCTCTGATATAAAGCTGAACAATTTCCTGTCTTTCACGGTTCCCTGTGTTCTTGACAGCTAAACTGAAAGTTATTGTTTCGTCAACTGACATGACTTTCTTGTTTGCTGTTAGTTTTCCATACGCCTACCACTCTGTTTCCAATGGGGTGATTCACATCTTGATAAACAGGAGCTTGCGTCATGAAAGATGATGCCAGAAAAGGCATAATTGCTATGATATTTATTGATTTCATTGTTTTGTTATTTTTGTCCGTATAAACAGTATAAATATAATATGCTGATGGAATTTGCCATCAGCATATTATCCAAATGATTATTATAAGCCTAAGAAAGCTGTCGGTGCATCTGTGGTTATCAGATCAAAACCATTGTCAATACACCATTGCATCTCAGAAGGGATATTTACAGTCCATACATTGGAGGTCATCCCTGAATTTTTCAGATCTTTCAACCAATCCGGATTTTTATGATAAGCCCAATAATTGTAATCTGCCCCGGTAGCTCCCAATTGTTTCAGTTCCTTGGGCGAAATATCCTGTCCCAAATACAAAATTGGAGTTTTAGGAGGTGCCAGACGTATAAACTCACACATCACATGACGGGAAAAAGAGATGTATTCTACTCTGTGAGTCAATTTTTTCTCTTCCACCAACTTTAGGATCATTTCAACGGCTTTCGTTTCACGTTCCGGAGTACTGAGGGGTTTCATCTCCAGTATCAGATGTATTTTAAGTTTCTTCGCTTTATCAAGGAACTGCTCTAAAGTTGGCATATTCTCCCCATTGCTTAACTTTAAAGTGCGTAGCACGTCAGAAGATGTTTTCTCCAGAGAGTATCCGTCATGCCATCCGTCATGATTCAACATCAATTCATCGTCAGCTGTCAGCCATACATCAAATTCCGAACCATAACAACCTATTGAATCAGCTTTCACTAAAGCCGCTAGCGAGTTCTGTGCAGATCCGGGTGTATTCCAGAATCCACGATGGGCAATAACTTTGGTCTGATGAGATTCTTTTTTTTGCTTGCCACGTCTTGATACAATCAGATTAGCCAGTCTGTCCATGACTTCATGATCTTTCGGGTTCGTTGATTTATACATATCAAGAACAGCATGATTGCCACTATAATAGGCCATTGCAGATGTACGGAAGGCTTGTTGTCTTTCAAAATGATCAATATACGCTACCAGACGATTATAAAACGAGTCCTTGGCATCAAACAATGCTCTTTCATCAAATTCAAGTTCCATCCCCATGTTCAGAGTGGCGGCAGATTGACATGCTTCTTCCAGTCTTTTATCGGGAATAGAGGCTTTAAAAAAGTGGTTCGGTTGTTGATAAGCGATATCAAAGCCTAATTCCCTCCATTGGTTGTAGCCTTTTGCCTGCCAATACGGAATCCAACAAAATGTTTTGTTCTTCGAATGAATATACTTACTTAATGGAACTGACAGATCTTTGGTGAAATCAATATCCTCTGCCAGCCAGTAGAAACCGGATAATTTCAGATGTTTGTATTTTGCCTGTTTGAATCGCTTCATTAACTCATCGATATACCAACAGGTGGCCTTCACCTGATCCTCTTGTCTGGAAAAGTCCATTGGCTCACCATCCACTTCTCCCCAATCTTTTTGTCCGGGAAGAACTTCCGGAAGACATAGTACTATCTGATGAGTAAAATCCGGTTTTCCGATTTCTTTAATCTGTGTTCCGATACATCGATCTAAGGCAGACAGCGCTTTACCATCTTCAAAAAGACGATCTAATAACCATAGCCATTCTGTTTTTCTTGCATTTTTGTCCGAATAACGTGTTGCAAAGCCACAGCCTTTTCCGTCTGTGAACTCCAAAAACAAGAATCCGTCAAATAACCAGTCTTTATGTCCATCTGCAAACTGGTGTACCACATAGGGGAGAAATTGATCCGAAGTCCAGTCAATACGATGCACGCCTCCCTGGTAAATAAGTGCCAGATCTTTTATTTTATTTTGTCTATATCCTTTATCTATGGATAGCGCATGGCTATCCATAGTAATAAATAACAGACAGAAACATATCAATCCTTTTAGATATAGTGAGAAATAGTTCATAATTTTCATGTTTTTAGTTACATACCCCAAGCATAAACTTCACCAAGACTAACTCTCAGCCCGTCATAAGTCGGATAGGTATCAGTTATTACAAAACGAATGTATCGGGCTTGTGTCGCAGGAACATCCATATTAACGTTGGGTTCTCCGATTTTGGGAGAAGTCCAGTCTTTTAATTTGATCCAATTCTCGTTATCAATACTAGCTTCTACATAACCGGCTTTCGCTGTGCCTGCCCAAACGTGTGCTGCTGGTGCAACAGGGTTGGCAAATCCAAATCTGAATAATGTATATTCTTTCCCCATGTCAAATACAAAGTAATAGGGCAAGGGCTCTTTTACATCCCATCGGCATAGCCATTGTGTGCCAGGATTATTGTCTATCAATGATTCCACTCCCCATCCCATATTCAGATACCATCCGCCGTCTTGGGTACAACAGTTGTTGAAATCTATAACACTCCATCCTTTCTTGTCTATTGGGTCCGGTTGGAATTTAACTGTGTACAGTTTGGACGCAGCATCAGGACTTATACCATATTTTGAAACGGAAGTAATGCGTAGTGGAAGTACATAGTCACCAAATAAATAAGTACCCTCTTCCGGTATTAACCCTTTCTTGTGGTATTTAATTTTAATGAATGTTTCCTTCATGCCTGTTAATATAACTCCTTTATTATCTACAGTAAAGGAACTCTCCGGCAACATTTTATAGGCTGTGCCATGAGCGGTATTATAATCAGTGACTAACTGAGGATCGACTTCAATGTGAAATGAAACATCTTCGGCATTAGAATAATTAGTTCTTATCTTAACGAATAGTTCTCTTTCATTCAAATCGCCGAAAGTCGGCATAAAATCAGTAACCGGACTCATACCAGGAACATCCATTTGCAAATAAGGTTCCTTAATAGTAGGTACAATAATGGTTTTTAGTCTCTCATCATCTGCTGAGATAAAATTTTGCACCACACTCATTTGTATGGGCAAGCCATATTCCTTTCCCGTAGAAAGAAGATCGGATAGACGGTCGGCATTCCATTTAATATCAAAAGCTTTCCGATAGTCGGAATCGCTGAGACGCAGAGCAGGCTGAAGAATGGTATAACAATCGGAAGGCAATAATTGGATCGATGTTCCGTTATCCGTATTATAACTCTGAAGTACAGTCTCGTCAACAGAAATGGAAACTTCCGCCTCCTGCTTTCCTTTCCCACTTTTGATAACAAATAATTGATAGGAGGTATCCATACCACGGAATACCTCCGTTTCTGTATAGGTAGAATGCAATAGTCCGATTTGATCATTAACCATGAGATTATCACGATCATCAGTACATGCCGATGCAATAAAAAGTGCAGCAGCTATGAATTGTATTGTCTTATGTTTTTTCATATTTATATCCATTACATATATTTACCATCCGTAATTTTGAGTAATATTCTTCATTTCACTCAATTGTTCTTGATTGATAGGGAAGAAATAATGCTTAGGCTCAAATACCCGGGGACCACCTTTCCAAACATTTGATGTCCGCGACCAAGAATCTTCGTATGAAGTGGCCAATAAATTAAGAGAATATTCCGGTCCGGGAAACTCTTGTTGAGCAATCATCCAGCGACGGGCATCATAATATCGGTGTCCCTCAAAGGCTAATTCTACCATGCGTTCCTTTTGAATCAGCATCCGCAACAAATCCTTATTGCCTTTCACTTCCGGATACGCTGTTTCGAGGGCATTTAAACCGGAACGTTCGCGAACAAGGTTAATATACTTCAATGCTTCCGTTTCATTGCGTTCGGGCTTCTCATTGCAAGCTTCAGCATAGTCAAGATATATTTCGGCCAAACGGAAATAGGGCCAGAATACGGTTCCCCAACTGCCACTTTCTGTATTAAGAGCAGGATCGAGTGGGCGTCTCCACAGATATCCGACTTTGACACAATCTCCGGATTCTAAGTACGAGGACGATCCTCCCGTAAAAAAGGTAACTTGTTTTATGCCTTTATATTGATTGATCCAATAAAAACCATTTGGAAATACAGAAGCATAAAAACGGGCGTCACGTCCGACGCAGCTATTATGCGCTTTAAATCCAGGTGCAAAACTGGCTCCCGGCTGCTTAAAATTTTCTGTAAAACCGGTATTGGTATATCCCGATTGCTTATCAATTACAGGATTCCCGTTATTATCATATCCGGTAACAGGATATCTTCCGGATTTAGCCATCGGATAAGTATCTACTAATTTCAGAGACGGGCAGAAGCCACCGACACCCAATTCACAAACTCTAGGAGGCATGCACCGGCTATACAGATAGAAACCTATAGCCCCGAGTCCAGTATTAGTAGGATTACGTCCCCAGGCACCCCAGATCGTTTCTTTATTCCACTCTTCAAAAAGAACTCCTTGATAAGATTTGATGGCACGCAGTAAAGGGTCTGCTTCAGTCTGGTCTTTGTACAATTCATAGATGTTCATATCTATAACGTCTTTGGCAGCTTTAGCGGCTTTTTCCCATTTTTGAGGATCGGGACTTTGTGGAAAAAGGAAATCACCATACAGATTCTTCATTTGTCCTTTATAAAGATCGCATCCATTATACAATGGACTGGCGGCATAGAGCATTAAACGCGCTTTGGCAGCCATTGCCGCTCCCTTGGTGATACGTCCTGCCCATTTTGTGAAATCGCTGATCTCTGCAGGAAGTTCTGCAATAGCCTTATCATATTCTTCAGCTATGAAATTTACGTTTTCATCAACTGTATGACGGTCTATCGTTTCCGGTTTTATAAGTTCATCCGATTCGATGTCTCCCCAGATATACACAGGACCATATTGACGGAATAGTTCAAAGTAATAATAAGCTCGCAGAAAACGTGCTTCTGCTTTCATTATACGTCTCGTTTCAGAGTCAATCTCCAAACATTCGTCAACATGGTTCATGAATATACTAGCTTGTTTTATGCCTGTATACTTTGCTTTCCAAATATTATAGTTTGGAGTAGAAGGTCCCCATGATCCATTATTGAAAGAGAGGTAGTTGACCCACTGATACCAGGAGAACATGGCTTCATCACTACGGGGAACTGCGCTTCCTTCTTCCAGATATTCATATTCCCGTGGCAAGTAGCTATAAACATGCGCTAAATACTGTTCGGTAGAGACACGCTTACTAAAGGTTTCGTCTTGTGTAAGCTGGTCGAGCAAAGTCACATCCAGATAATCGTTGCATGATACCAAGCTGAATGCAACGGTGAAGTATAGGAATATTCCTAAAATTCGTATCTTTTTATTCATAGTTCTAATATACTTTAAAAGTTAAGATTAAGACCTAAGGTGATTGTTCTCATCTGAGGATATATATTTCCATAGTTGGAATCGAGTTCGGGATCCCACAATTTGAATTTGCTGAATGTCAAAAGGTTGACACCCTGTGCATAAACACGAATTGATGACATGCCCAGACGTTTATAAATATGCTTCGGAAGGGTATATCCTATCTCCACATTTTTCAAACGAAGAAAACTCATATTACGTTGCCAGTAGGTGGAGGGTTGAAGATTATTCTCTACCTTGCTCATAGAAAGCCGTGGATAAGTAGCATTAGGATTAGGATTGCTGGTTGTCCAACGTTTTTCGGCTACATCTGCGTAAATCTGTCCTAAACGCTCTATATTATCAGAGGCACCATAAAGAGCGTCTCCACCGATAATACGAGTCACATTTCCTACTCCCTGCATAAACAGAGAAGCGTCAAATCCTTTCCAGCCCAGACTAATACCAAATCCATAATTTATTTCCGGTACGTCCGTATAGCCAATCGCTACCTTATCGTATGCGTCGATAACGTTATCACCATTGATGTCTTTATATTTAATATCACCAGGACGAACGTTTCCAAAGTTTTGTTTGGGGCTATTGGCTATATCTTCTTCTGACTCAAAAAGACCTAGAGCTATAAGACCGCGTTGCTGACGATAGGCAAATCCAGCTTCACTTTGGTAGGGCCATATAGGAGTCGGTTTATCATCATACAACTTTTTATTTCGATTGTAAGTGAAATTGGCACGGGCAGAGACATACCAGTCATTAAATCGTTGTTCATACTCCATAGAACCATCGAAACCTTGATTCTTCATTTCTCCAAGATTCACATACTGGGTTTCATTGAGACCGACGATTGAAGGAACACTTTCTTGCTGAATATAGATACCGGTACGCTTTTCATAAAAATAATCAAGTTGGAATTTAAGCTGGTCAAATAAGCCAAGTTCCAGTCCCACATTCGCTTTTTGAGCTTTCTCCCATGAAACATTCAGGTTTCCCGGAATACCTGTAGAAATACCTACGATACTTCCACTACCGGGATTCGTTCCGAAAATATAGCCGTATTGTCCTTCTTTCATGGTGGAGTTGAATGCAAAACGTCTGTTTCCGCCAATCTGGTCATTACCTATTTCTCCATACGAACCTTTGATTTTCAACAGGTGGATAGTAGAACGCAACGGATCCCAGAAAGCTTCGTTGCTTAGCATATATCCTATAGCAAAAGAGGGAAAGAAACCAAAACGTTTGTCAGGTGCGAAATTCTCAGAGCCATTGTATCCGAAGTTAAATTCAGCAAAATAACGGTCGTAATATGAATAAGTAGCTCTACCGGCAATACCGATGTTTTTGTGGGCAAAAGCGTCTACATAATTACCCGGGAAATTGTCTGTATAGTTACGCATACTAAAAAGAAACAAGGCTCCAACACGGTGCTTTTCTCCAAAGAGGCGGTCGTAATTGGCTGAGGCTTCAAAGTTGATAGTACGTGTGCCCGAATTCGTCCGTGTGAGTTTCATATAATCACTACCTTCAGTACTCCTTACAAAGTCAAGATTTCCTTCTTCATCACGTCCTGTTGCATAGTAGGTAGATGGTGTTACAATGCGGTTTAGTGTATGCGCATTGTAGGCGTCCCATGAGAACTTAACATTGGCTTTTAATCCCGGAGTTACCATTTTTGAGAAATCCTGTGTAAGCGAAATAAGTGATTGCGCATTGTTGAAGAAATCCTGCGAGTACCCAGAGTTATTCAGGCTGTTATAAGGATTGGTACCCGTACTTGGTTTAGCTAAAGTGCCATCTGAATAAATAGTAGGAGTAGCTATCGGAGAAGTACGGATCATATAAGCATACAAATCTGATAGTGAACCATAAGGACGGTTCTTGGTCTCATATTGATTGGACAGTGAGAGACTCAGCTCAGTAGATGAAGTTACATTGATATCAATATTTGAACGAAAACTAAACTTGTTATAGCGCATTGAAGCATCGTAGCGGTCTTTATCCGAAATATTGAATACACTGCCTTCCGAATAAAAGGAGCCGCCTACATAATAACGTATTTTAGGAGATCCCCCGGTAACGTTGATATTCACGCGTGTGGTGTTGGAGAAGTCTTTAAACAATGTTTGCATCCAATCTACATTCGGGTAAAGATCCGGATCTGTATTATTCAGGTATTTTGCTTTTTCTTCAGGTTGTATAGCCAAGCGTCCGGATGATTCCAGAGTAATATCATTATAATAATTGATCCATTGTTCCGTATTAGCCAATTCGGGCATACGTACCGGATTGGTAAAACCGTATTCTACCCGTGCATTAATCTTAGGCGCTGATTCGGTTCCACGTTTTGTCGTGATAAGTACAATACCATTGGCTCCGCGCACTCCATATAATGCTGTTGCGGTAGCGTCTTTCAGAATAGAGAAAGAAGCGATATCCTCAACATCCACAAGGTCCATACTACGTTCTACTCCATCAACCAGCACTAAAGGTTTGTTGCCTGCACCAAAAGTATTGATACCCCGAATCCAAAAATCAGCACCTGCACCCGGTTCACCTGAACGTTGCATGACAACTATACCAGCTAACTGTCCCGCCAAACCGGAACTCAATTTAGCAACAGGCATTTTCAGTTCATTCATCGAAACCGTATTGATGGCACCGATAACACTTGCTTTTCGCTGTTTACCATATGCTACTACGGTAACTTCGTCAAGCTCCGCTGTTTGGGGTTGCATTTTAACTACGATATTTGTTTGCTTACCTACTAAAATAGTCTGTGTTTCCATTCCCAGAAAAGAAACGACCAGTTTATCTGTTGGCAAGACTTCTATCACAAATGTTCCGTCCAAGTCAGTGATAACTCCCCTTGAACGTCCTTCTACCAATATCGATGCACTGGGGATAGGTTCTCCAAATTCATCCAATACTTTTCCTGTGACTTTCTTGCCAGAAGGATTGTCCTTTACTTCTTTGATCTCATCTTTTTGTAAAGAATGCGCAAGAGCATTACTAGCGTTCATGTTTACTAGTGATAATAAACAGAATGTCGTAACAGTCCAGATTTTAATTGAAAAAATGTTTTTTCGTAAGTCCGACATCATACATTAATAATTTAAAGTTAAGTAATTCTGTATTTTTTTCTTCTTTAGATTTGATAATTCCACTAATTACAAGTTTGGTATTATATTCATAGGCTGTTTTATTTTATAATTGATTATTATTGGGATATACGTGCTTAATAGAAATATCGGATATATTTCTCTGATAATGTTTTAGCCAACAATATCGGGTTCTCTCCAGAAATTATAGGATGGTGCTCTTTGGATAATGTCCACTCATATTCGAAGTCAGTAATTGATTGATAAAATTGCTTTTCGTCAAACTTTTTGCTAGATAGTGAGGCGGATATTACTTCTGTTGTAAAGCGTTTCCAACGCTTACGATAGTAACTGTTAGTTAATCCACCCCAGCCCCTGTTTGCATAGTCATTTAATTGAGTTGCTTTTTGTCCCCATACTGTCAGGATACAACGTGCATTTTCTTCATAATATTCTTTTTCAGCTTCTGTTTCTCCAAAAGAACGGGCATCGTCAATCCACTTGCCGATTGAAAAATTGGTTTCACAGGATAACAGACGGTCTGTATCTATCAATAGTGAATCCATTTGATTGGCCCATTTCTTCATGCCATCTATGTCTTTCTCTGAATAGCATTGAGTAAAATGATCTCTAAACAAGGAAAAAAGATTTCCTAATACTTGCCGTCCTACATTTATTACATCAAATCGATATCCAGTATTGTCTATATGACTGGCTTTCAACATTTCTGTCCAAATATCCCATAAGTCACGATTGTTGTAAGTGATGTCCGGATAGGTATTCCAACTATCTGTGCCCACTAACATTGGACGTGCATTCATTAAAACGGCTTGCCCTGCTGTTGCATGCTTTTTATATATTTTTTTATGTAATGAATCCCATGCTTTCAGAATATGTTCGTCTTGATTTCCCCCTCTGCATTTTGCCCAGTTTAGAATCCATTGATCAGTTGTTAACGGATAATCCCATGCCTGGTCAAATACAAATTCATACATAAAAGGATTCACATCGAAGCCTTCCAAGGTAGCTCCTAAGCCATATACATTCTCACCACCTTCTGCAAAGAGCCTTTTGATTTTGCTATCAACATCATCCAGATTTCCGACCATCATGGAGTTTCCACCGAAATTGCCCAAGTAACACCATATATATGGTTTCCCATAGTACTTTTCCGTATTCCTCCATATTTCTGTACTGTCACAATAGTAATCCAACAGTATGAGTTTGTCATCTGGCACAGCCTCCAGGAAAGAACGGATTCTGGGTTGTGTCCATTTCTTTTGATCATGGTAAAACATCCATGTCATTTGCAACCACTTAGCCTCAGCATCTCCTTGGTAAATGGACTCATATATCTGATTAGAAACCTTTGCCAGGAAATCTTCATTCCAATTTGGAGAATCAACCTCATTAAAAGGATCAATTCCATAAATATGATCTGTACCGTATATTGCCGTCTGCTCTTCCAAATACATTTTTTGAATGATGTTGAACAGAGAGTCCATTGGTTCTATAAAATGACTGCGATATTTTGAATCATATCCTCCCCATTGACTCATTTCGTGAATTTTGGCATCCGGATAGATTGCTTTAAGTTCTTTAGGTACGTGGCCAGAAAATGCAGGTAAAACAGGGGTCATATTAAAGTCGCGTTCTCTCTTTAATATTTGTTTCTGTAATACTTCTTGTTGCTCCAACCATGATTTCGGCAGGGGACTTTGCCAATAATCGACATTAGACATACGATGCCAGGGCAAGTGCGCAGGTCCTGTGAAATATGAACGTATTTGTTCATCGTTTAATCCTAATTTGCTCCAGACCTTATACCATACTGTCTCTTGTCCACTGATAGCTAATGGCATCGTAATTCCATTTAATGCCATCCAGTCAATCAACCTTTCCCAATCAGACCATTTCCAATAAGGCATTGTATATCCAAATGTACAGTAGTTCAAGAAGAAACGATTGTCACACTTAGAACGGATAGATATTGGTTGAGGAATTACTGGTAACTCTTCGGGCATATCAATGCTATCAGAGGCATACCAAGATACATTCGTATGGCAGTAATATTTCAGATAATGGTTAAGACCTACGGCCAAAGAATTATTATTATTTCCTTTTATGCGAATTTTCTTGTGTGCCGATTCTAGTATAAAACGATCCATCTGGTTTGAGTCATTTAATAATTCAAATTCAAAAGAATCTGCATGTTGAGGAAATAATCTCTGGCACATCTGTTCTAATACTGGGTTACTTGATCCAGTATCCTTTCTACAACCTGTAAAAAGAAAAATTGTAAGTATTATATAGAAGTATTGTCTGTTCATATCAGGGTAATAAAAATAAGAATGTGTATTATATGTTAGATATGTGATTTTCATGGATGTATAATTTCATTTGTTTCTCATAACTCTTCCAGTACTTTCCAGCATTGGTACAATCCTCTTGGTACATGGAAACATCCTTTCCATTTCCCGCCTTTGAGTGGCAGCAATACTTCTCCCTGCCGATTCAGATAACCGAACCATTCCGGATATTCCGGATCTTTGAAGTGTGTCCATGTGTAGTCATGTACCTTCTCAAACCATTCCAGACATTTTTTATCTCCGGTCAGCTGATAACCTTTCAATAATGAAATCAAGGATTCAATGTGCACCCACCAAAGTTTCTGATCCCACTCCAATTGTTGGGGAGGACAACCGTTACGGTCCATAAAGTAATAGATGCCGCCACATTGCTTGTCCCAACCGTAATCAAGCATTGTTAAGGTGGTTAACATTGCTTGTTGTATGAGCTCCGGTCGGTCCAGCCTTTTGCCCAGATCCATGATAAACCACATCGCTTCGATAGCATGACCGGGGGTCACCTGACGACCTTCGAAGCAATCAACCAGATTACCGTCCATATCGACATTCTCAACAATGATACCACCCAGCTCCGGACGATAAAAGACATTCATCACTTCATGGATGCAGGTTTCCATTGTTAGTTTTAAGTAGTCAGGGTCCAGCAGATGTTCTATCTCCAAAGCCAGATTGCAAAGGATCATCGGGAGAGCGAAGTTCTTCAAGTTTCGTGTATCTGGATGAAGCTTATTCCATTTACCTTTCGGATTATCAACTTTAGAGAGTATGATTTCAAAAGTTTTTTTTGCTATGTCTGCATATTCCTGACTTCCGGTAGCAAGACTCAACTGCCCGAAGGCCATGGTGGCAAAAGTATATGAGAAAATATTGTATGGTTCTACTAATGGTCTACCCGAACGATTGAGTGAAAAATACCAGTTGTAATCTCCATTATGTCCATATTTTTTCAAGAACTCACCACCCTGAACGGCACAATCCAGCCATTCCTGTCGTTTTTCCACCTTGTTGTAAAGCATGGAGAACATCCACACCTCACGTCCCTGCAACCAGATGAATTTATCTGTATCAAAAACTCCTCCTTTGCGGTCTAAGCAGGTGAAATAACCGCCAAACTCAAGATCTTGAGAGTGTTCGAGCCAGAATGGAAGGACATTATCCAATAATTCATTCCGATATTGATTGGCTAGTGTTTTAAAATCCA
>QWCK01002974.1_pt1 | contig 19533 bp, 20 predicted proteins | sample 1972571 | NCBI WGS metagenome assembly QWCK01 (sample SAMN09866710, study PRJNA288562) | Human gut metagenome isolate term2_stool, whole genome shotgun sequencing... | isolation source: gut | host: Homo sapiens | place: USA: California
TGCTCCAGATATAGCAGGGAAGAATCTCGCAAATCCTATAGCCCTTCTTTTAAGCTTCTGCTTGCTACTCGATGATATAGGAGAAAAAGATAAGGCTAAGGCTCTTAGAGGGGGAATTTACAATACTTTGAAGGATAAGAAAAACTATACTAGAGACCTTGGCGGGACAAATTCAACTTGTGGCATTACAGATACAATAATTTCTTACTTGGGTGATAACAATGGATAAGAAACAAGAAGAAAGACTAAGATTCTATGCCAAAGAGATTGAAAGAAATAATAAAATCAAAAAAGAAGTCTATGAAAATTATAATATAAAAAGAGGGCTTAGGAACAAAAACGGGACTGGAGTCCTTGTCGGAGTAACCCAGGTGGGTGATGTATCAGGCTATAAAATCATAGATGGAAAGAAAATCCCTAGCCGAGGTGAACTCTACTATAGGGGCTACCCACTTACAGAAATTGTTGAAGACATAGAAAGGGATAAAAGATTAGGTTTTGAGGAGATTATTTACCTATTACTCTTTAGCAAACTAGCCAATGAAGATGAGCTTAAATCCTTTAAGAGTATCCTAGTCGAAGAAAGAGCTCTGGCGGATGGTTTTTTTGAGGACATAATCCTAAAAGTTCCAGGGTCTGATATAATGAATAAAATGATGAGGTCCATGCTTGCCCTTTATACCTACGACAAAAATCCAGATGGGACAGATGCCCTAAATGTTCTAAGTCAATCCTTATCTTTAATTTCCAAGATACCAATCCTTGCAGTCTACTCCTACCAGGTCAAAATCCACAATTTTGATAAGAAGTCTCTGATAATCCACAATCCAGATGATAGTCTGACAATCGCAGAAAACATCCTTCAAATGCTGAGAAATGACCAAGCCTACGAGAAAGTTGAGGCTGAAATCCTAGACCTAATGCTAATAATTCACGCAGAACACGGGGGAGGAAATAACTCTGCCTTTGCAACCCATGTAGTCTCTTCATCGGGGACAGATACATATTCTGCTATAGCAGCAGGTCTTGCATCCCTTAAGGGTCCCAAGCATGGTGGAGCGAATCTCAAAGTAAGTAAGATGCTTAAAGATATTAGAGAAAACGTGGATGATTTAGATGATAGATCTAAGATCAAAGCCTATCTAGAAAAGATTTTGGATAAAAAAGCCTTTGATAAGAAGGGTTTAATATACGGTCTAGGTCATGCCGTCTACACCTTATCAGATCCTAGGGCAATTCTTCTTAAGAAAAAGGCCAGGGAACTTTCTATAATCAAGGGAAGGGAAGAGGATTTTCACTTTATAGAAAATGTAGAAAAAATAGGAAAAGACTTGATAAGTCAAAGGCAAAACAGGCCATATCCACCTTGCGCCAATGTAGACCTTTACTCGGGCTTTGTCTACGATATGCTAAAAATTCCTGAAGAGCTCTACCTTCCTATGTTTGCTATAGCAAGAACAGTTGGCTGGTCTGCCCATAGGTTAGAGCAAATTCAAGATGAGAAGATAATCAGACCTGCTTACAAGTCTCTAAATGACAGGAGGGACTATCTTCCCCTAAGAGAAAGAAAGTAAAGCATCCTATATGTTCTTAAGAAACTTAATAAACTTAATATAGAAAATTAGAATTCAGGTAAGTGCTTGGCTTGCTTGAATTTTTTTCTTTTGGGTAAAATTATAAGGTGAATAAAAAATAAATAGTGAGGATTATCCCTAATTTAAAGTAAATATTTTAATAATAAATTTATAAGTTATAGGAGGGTAAATGATAAGAGAAATAGTTAAAAATAATATAGGTATTATCTATCTTGATAGGGGAGAGAAGATCAATGCTTTAAATCTTGATATGATATATGAGATTTATGACATATTAGAAAAATGGAAGGATGACGGAAGAATTAGGGCAGTCCTATTTGATTCTTTGGCAGAGAAGGGATTTTGTGCTGGAGGAGACCTTAAGGAAGTCTATGAGGATTATCTAACAAATGACGATGAGGAAGATAAGGATAAATTCTTTAGGACAGAGTTTGAGCTTGATAAGTACATCGAAAGATATGAAAAACCGATAATCAGCCACTGGTTTGGGATAACCATGGGAGGGGGAATTGGCCTTACTATAAACTCCGACATAAAAATTGCTGATGAAACGACAAACTGGGCCATGCCAGAGACAAGACTTGGCTTTGTACCAGATGTTGGAGTATGTAAAGAGATTTCAAAGCTACCACAAGCCCTAGGCCAATACCTTGCCTTGACAGGATCAAGTCTTGGGGTAAGTGACCTTATTAAATATGACCTAGCAGATTTCTATATTAAATCATCTAAGTATGAAGAAATTATAAATAAACTCTTTAATTTATCTGTTCAGTATGAAGGAGATAGGTTATTAGATGAGTTTAGGAAAGTTTTAAGAGAATATGAAAATAAAGAAAATACTTCAAAAATAGAAGATGATTTAGGAAAGATTGAAGAATACTTCTCCCTCGATTCCTATAAGGTAATCTATAAGAAACTCAAGGCAAATACAAAAGATGACTTTGCTAAAAAAACTCTTGCCAACCAAAATGAGAGATTTCTTTTTATGTTAAGCCTACAATTTGAGAAATATTTCCTCTGCAAGGACTTAACTTATGCTGAAACAATAGATTTAGATTATGAAATTTTAAAATATTCAGTAGAAATCGGTTCAATGGAAGAAGGAATAAGAGTGACCATGATCGATAAAGAAGACTCAGCAAAGTGGCCAATTAGGAGTCTTGATGAAGTAGATATGGCAAAGGTTAAAGAGCTTTTGGGCATAGATAAGACTTATGAAGAAAGGCTTAGTAAATAATTAGCTCTAGCTTAAATTGGGTATAAATTTATTAATAGAGGAGGGGAATATGAATAAGAGAAAGATAAGTATGATATTTTTCATAATAGGTCTTTTGGCCTTTGGTATATCTTTGATCCTACCTGTTGATATCTTAGAAGCCTATACGAACTTAAGACCTGTAGGAATTGGAACTCTAATAGTTTGCCCAATACTTGGTATAGTTGGCTTATTATTTGCTATCAAGGAAAAGACAATAACAGTTGCCTTATTAAATGTCTTACTGATTTTATCATTTCCAATAGTGATGCTTATAGGCTACAGCTTAATGTAAATACTAGCTTCTAGCTCAGGCTGGGAGCTGGTTTTATTTATTATAGAAGAAAACATTTGCATAAGGAAGAAGGAATAAATGACTAAGAAAAAAATAGCAATTCAAGACACCTACGGAGTAAGATTCAGACACTGCTGGGGATGTGGATCAGATAACGAATCTGGACTTCACCTAAAATCCTACCCAAGTGAAGATGGGAAATCTTGTATAGCAGAAATCGTCCCAGATGATAAATACACAGGCGGAGTCCCACAAAACTTATTTGGTGGAATGATAGCCATGCTATTTGACTGCCACGGAACAGCTTCTGCTGCCTACTTCAAACACAAGGATAAGGGCCTTGACCTTACTGAAGATACAGTTATAGGAAGATTTATCACAGCAAGACTTGAAATAAACTTCAAAAAACCAACACCTATGGCTGAGACTGTAAGAATAATAGCAGAGCCACTAGAGATAGGTGATAGGAAAGTGATAGTGGATATGAAAATGTACGCCAAAGAAGAATTGAGAGCTGAGGCAAAGATGGTTGCCGTAGGTGTAAAGGATAATATGTAAGGATTAATATTTAATAAAGAGATTTATTAATAGTTTAAAGAGCTTGTTAGTTATTTATCTTATATTGAAATATTTTTAAGATATTTCAGAGAAAATGATGAATACTACTAGCTCTTTTTTAAGTTAAAAAGATATTGTATTGACAGCTAATGAGTATTAGCTTATAATATATATAAGGCTAATGACTATTAGCCTTGGAGGATTATGTGAATACTAGAGAGAAAATTTTAGATAAATCTTTAGATTTATTTTCCGAAGATGGATATTCTGATGTAAGTTTAGAGAAAATTGCTTGTGCAGTTGGCATCAAGGCACCATCGATATACAAGCACTTTAAGTCAAAGAAGGATATTTATGATAGCCTCTTGGCAACGGCTATATGTAAGGTGGACCAACGTCTAGAAGGAATCGATAAATATGTAGTGAATAAGGGCGAGTCAAATAGGCTTGATCTTCCTAGACTTTCTATCGATATATTTGAGTATCTACTTCATGACGATTATGTTTCACGAATTAGGAAAATGATTTCAATAGAGATGTATAAGAACCCCCATGCTATGCAGTTTTATGTGGAGAAGTTCATTGAAAACCCAATTGCCAAACATGAGGAGTTTATCAGAAATCTGGGAATCAAGGAAGATTATGACGTAAAGGTCCTAGCGACAATATTTTACTCACCTATACTTCTAGCAGTTAAATTATATGATGCTGACCCAACTAAGGAAGATGAACTAGTAGATTTGTTGAATAAATCTTATAAGATGTTAGAAAATATACGGAGATAATATGGAGGAGAAAATATGAATTTGAATGAGAAATTTACAACTTATGCAGTAGGAAAAACTTTATCTTATATTCATAAAGATCCAGAGAAAAATTTGCCAAAGGCGGTAAGTCTTGCTAGAAAGATTTCTCCTGATGCCTATTCTTCACAAATTGATAGGATTGAGGAAGTTATAAATGATCCTGATAATGTTTTTTATAAATACATTATAAACATGTTAGATACTATCGATGAGGACGTTTTTGATAAGACAATTACAAACTTTATGCTCAATGGTGTTTTGTTTAGTGAAGATCTTAAGAGAGAAACAAGAGAAAAATACAATTGCAATGTTCCTTGGACAATCCTTCTTGATCCTACCACAGCTTGTAATTTGAAATGTACTGGCTGCTGGGCTGCAGAATATGGTAAGAGCCTAAACCTTAGCTATGATGAAATAGATGATATCATAAGTCAAGGTAAGGATATGGGTATTTATTTTTACATATACACAGGTGGCGAGCCTTTAGTAAGAAAGAAAGATATTCTAAAGATTGCTGAAAAACACAACGATTGTGAATTCCTAATTTTCACTAACTCTACCTTAATTGATGATGACTTTGTCGATGAAATGCTTAGACTTAAAAATATCGTTCCTGCTATTTCTGTTGAAGGATCTGAGTTTACAACAGATGCTAGAAGGGGAGACGGTACTTACAGCAAGGTCCTAGAAGCTATGGATAAACTAAAAGAAAATGGACTTCCATTTGGTATATCTTGCTGCTACACATCTATGAACTATGAATCAATTATAAGCGAAGAGTTTGTAGATGATATGATCGATAGGGGAGCCTTGTTTGCTTGGTATTTCCACTTTATGCCTGTTGGAAAAGGTACAGGAAAAGAGCTTCTTCCAAAACCAAATCAAAGAGAACATGTCTATCATGAATTAAGGAAATTTAGGAAGACTAAGCCACTATTTTTCCTCGATTTCCAAAATGATGCCGAATACATTGGTGGATGTATTGCAGGTGGTAGGAATTATCTGCATATAAATGCCAATGGAGACGTTGAACCTTGTGTATTTATCCACTATTCTGACTCAAATATTAGAGAAAAAAGCCTACTAGAAAGCTTACAAGCTCCATTATTTATGGCTTATCACGATGGTCAACCATTTAACGAAAATATGTTAAGACCATGCCCAATGTTAGAAAATCCACAACTTCTCAGAAATATGGTCAAAAAAAGCCAAGCCAAATCAACAGATATTCTAGAGAAAGAAGAAGTCGATGATCTTTGTGATAAGTGCGAAGACTACGCAAGCAATTGGAAACCAACAGCAGATAAGCTTTGGGAAGAAAGTCTTAAGAGATAAATAAGGAGAAAAAAATATTTGGATAATAAAGAGATTCATTTAATAAATTATTATGATGATTTTGATACGACTTTGTCTTGGTATCAGGACCCTACACTATGTAAGCAGGTTGATAATATAGACTACACTTATGATTTGGATAGACTTATCAGAATGTATAGATATCTATGTGAAAATGGTAAGTGCTTTTATATAAAGTATGGTCAATCTATAGTTGGGGATATAACTTTATTAGATAATAATGAGCTTGCGATTGTTGTAGCAAAGGAGTACCAAAATAAGAAAATTGGAAGACGTGCCTTAGAGATATTAATTGATATAGCAAAGGAAGACGGAAGAAAGTATCTTAAGGCTGAAATCTATAGTTTCAACATACAAAGTCAAAAGATGTTTGAATCTCTCGGATTTATAAAAAAGGAAAATGAAATGTATATCCTCAATTTAGACTAGAGATTAGGTCAAAATGAACAATTGTCCCTAACAAGTTTATGAATAATTGCAAAATATATAGAAAAATTTCACAAGCAAATCATAAATTAATATTTTCACTTAGTAAGGAATTTCTAAAAATTTCTCATGATTTAGGGACTTTTGTTCATATGTTTTCATAATATACTTAGTTGCCTTTCTATTATAAGTTATATCCAAGAAATCAATTTCCTTGCAGATATTTCTAATATTTCTATACTTATTTTTTAATCGCAGATTCTGTAGATAATTATTTCAGTATTCGTATTTTATAAACCAACCAACAATTATCCACGTCTAATCTATTAAATCTTGTAAAAATCCCTCCGTTAATATAAACTATAACTAATATAGGAAAGATTGAGCTTAAAGGAAAATGCTACAAGATTGATATTTCAATTTTCCTTGAGGAAGGATGGGATTTAATGAAGATACTAATAGTTGAGGATGATAGAAATATAGCAAGGCTTTTATCAGAAGAACTTAAGGCCTGGGCTTATGAGACCTATGAAATAAGAGACTTCTCCAAGGTGGTAGAGGAAGTGGAAGCTCTAAAGCCTGATCTTATCCTTATGGATATTTCTCTTCCTTTTTTTAATGGATTTTACTGGACCCAAGAGATTAGGAAGAAATCAAAAGTCCCTATTATTTTTATATCCTCTCACACAGAGTCTATGGATATAATACAAGCTATGAATTTCGGAGCGGATGATTATATTACAAAACCAATTGACATAGCAGTAACAAGGGCAAAGATTCAAGCAGTCCTTAGGAGAGCTTATGATTATAAGATAGATTCAAATGTTTTAGAATTTGATAACGTCTATATAGATCTTTCCAAGGCGAGCATTTCCTTTGGGGAAGAGACTACTATTTTGACAAGGACTGAGCTTATGATTCTTGAAAGTTTATTTGAATCTAAGGGAGACATAGTGATGAGGGAAGATATCATAGAAAAATGCTGGCAAGGCGAGAACTTCATAGACGACAATACTCTCGCTGTAAATATCACAAGATTAAGGAAAAAGCTAAAACAAATTGGCAAGGCTGATCTCATACAAACTAAAAAGGGAATGGGCTACTTCTTAGAGGAAAGTAATGAGTAAATTAAAGGATTTTCTAAAAAGTCAAAACCACATAATCGGATTGTTCTTTTTATTTGCCCTTAGTTTCTTTGCTATATTCATTCTATCGGAGTTTCCTTTAGATAAATTCCTCTTAGGATTTGAAATTTTAGGATTTTTCTTGCTAATATATTTATCTATTCAATATTCAAAATTTAGAAAGGAAGAATCTTTTAGGGAAAAATACGAAAACTTATTGGATGAGAATAAAAGATTAAGAAGTACTTATATTAACGAAAAGAAAGACTTGGAAGAGTATTTTCTCCTATGGACCCATCAGATCAAAACACCGATAACTGTTGCTAACTTAATCTTAAACAAAAAGTCTGATCCTGATACTAAAAAGATAAAAGAAGAAATGTTTTATATTGAAGAATATACAAATATGGCGATTAACTATATCAAGCTTACAGATAGGGCAACAGATATGGATATAGAAAAGGTCGATTTAGATAGACTTATCAAGACCCTTCTTAAAAAATATTCCTTGATTTTTATAAACAAGAGGATTTCCCTCGATTATGAAAATACTAATGTCGAAGTAATAGCCGATTCTAAGCTTCTTTCCATAATGATTGAACAAATCATATCTAACGCCTTAAAATACACTGAGGAAGGTAATATTAGCATTTCCTTTGATAAGGAGAAAAGCACTCTTTCAATCATGGATACAGGAATAGGTATTAGAGGTGAAGACTTGGTCAAAATATTTGATAGGGGATATTCGGGATTTAATGGCAGGGTCAATCACAAATCAAGTGGACTGGGCCTATTTTTGGTAAGAGAAATTTCTAAGATTTTAAAGCTTAGGGTAGAAGTCAAGTCTAAGTTAGGTCAAGGAAGTGAATTTCTTATAATTTTCCCAGCCAATCTTACAAAATTGTAAGTTTAAGAGTCATCTTGTAATATTAGATAAATGCTAGAAATATTTTTATATTCTATAATATAAGTATAGAAAAGGAGACGAATATGCCAATATTAGAATTAAAAAATATTAAACGCATTTATGAAAGTAAGAACATAAAGACTGAGGCCCTAAGAGATGTGAACTTATCGGTAGAAGAAGGCGAGTTCATTTCTATAATGGGAGAGTCGGGAGCAGGTAAAACTACTCTTTTAAATATTATAGCCACCCTCGATAGGCCATCTTTTGGAAATATTAGTCTAAAGGGCAAGGATATGACAAAGCTTAAGGATAGTGAGCTTGCATCTTTTAGAAGAAAAGAGCTGGGCTTTGTCTTCCAAGACTTCAATCTCTTAGACCAATTTACAAATAGGGATAATATCTACTTGCCTCTTGTCCTATCAGATGAGAAGGAAGAGCTTATGAATAAAAGACTAGAAGAGATTAAGGAAAAACTTGCTATAGAAGAAATCCTAGATAAATACCCTTACCAAATTTCAGGTGGGCAAAAGCAAAGGGTAGCCATAGCTAGGGCCTTAATTACAAGGCCTGCCCTACTTTTAGCTGATGAGCCAACGGGATCTCTTGATTCAAACTCTTCAAATATGATCCTGGATTTATTTACTAGGGTAAATGAAATGGGTCAAACTGTCCTTATGGTAACCCACTCCTTAAATGCAGCTTCTTTCGCAAAAAGAGTTCTTTTCATCAAGGATGGAGTTGTTTTTCATGAAATCTACAAGGGAGAAAGAGAAGAGCGTAGCGACTTTATGGAAAGGATCAACAAGTCACAAATCATGCTATCAAGGGGTGATTTATAATGAATAAGAAAATCGCCCACAAATTTGCTCTTAAAAACCTCAGGGCCCATAGATTAGTCTACCTTCCCTTTATCCTATCATCTGGGATAATGCTTATGGTATTTAATATTATGGCAAGTCTTTCTGCTAACACTTATGTAAGAGAAAGACACGCCTCTCTTCCGACGATTATTAATATAGGAATTGTTATAATAGGAATACTAACTTTTATATTCTTATTGTATAGTACAAATTTCCTAAACAAGAGGAGAAATAAGGAATTTGCTCTTTATGGAATTTTAGGACTTGAGAAAAAACATATAAGAAAGATTATTTTCTTAGAGTTATTAATTGCTTTTGTCATAATAGGAGTGATTGGTCTTATAGGAGGATATATATTTGGTAAGCTATCTTTCCTTGCCTTAAATAAACTAATGAAAGATGTTGCGGGAGGCTTGATGGATTATCCTTTCTCACTAAAAGCGATGACAGAAACTATTCTTCTTCTTCTCCTAGCTCTTTTAACAAGTTTATTTGCAACGAGTCTAAAAATTTATAATTCTACTCCTGTAGAGCTTTTAGCTGATCAAAAAAGTGGGGAGGGAGAGCCTAAGTCAAGATATATTTTGATGGTTTTAGGTTTTATCTTGCTTATATCAGGCTATTATATAGCTATTACGACACAAGGAATCTTAAAAAGTCTTGGCTATTTCTTCCTAGCGAGCCTCATAGTAATGCTTGCGACATATATTCTGTTTATGTCATTTTCTGTAATTTATCTAAAAAGACAGAAAGAAAAGAAGTCCTACTACAAGAAGGAAAGATTCCTAGCTGTATCTGGACTTTTGTATAGAATTAAGTCAAATGCTATATCCCTTGCTAGTATTTCTATAATGAGCGTTGGCGTAATCATCGCTCTATCCGCATCCTTATCTATATACGATCGAATAGAGTATTCAGCTACAAATGTTGTTCCAAGAGAGTACAATCTAGACAGTCCAGTAGAGATTGATAAAGACAATCTAGAAGAAGAAAAAGAAAAACTTAGAAGTATTGTCTATGATACAACTAGCAAGGGTGGAAAGATTACTAATGACTTCATATCCTATGGACTATTTACCAGTATCCAAGTAGACGGAGATAAGTTTGAGACCTTTATGGGAGATGGTAAACATAAACCGTATTTTCTAGTGGCGTGTGACTTAGAAAGTTACAATAAGAGAATCGGTAAAGACAATAAGTTAGCTGATGATGAAATTCTACTTACGGCCAATCAGAAATTTATGCTAGATAAAGATAAAATTGAAATTGCTGATAGGACTTATAAGGTTAAGATTATCGATAACTTCATCCCTTCTAATGTCGCTATCGAGACTTATGGCATAGTTGTAAAAGATTTTGATACTATTAAATTTCTATCTAGCGAATTTAAGCTATTTGATAGGGAGACGTCAAGCTATAAGAACTCAATTATTTCTCTTTCAGCAAACTGGGACGTCACTGGTATAGATAAGAATATTTATAGGAAAAACCTAGAAGAATATTCTAAGGATAAGGATATAAATATCGAATACGCAGATAAGTATCTGGAAAATGCCTATGAGCTTTACGGAGGGTTTGTATTCCTGGGAACAATAATCGCCATAATCTTTCTTATCTCAACTATTTTGATAAGTTATTACAAGCAAATAAGCGAGGGCTTTGAAGATAGAAAGAAGTATGAGATTATGAAAAAGATTGGCCTAGAAGATAATCTTATCAAAAAGACTTCCGCTTCTCAGATAAGCTATCTATTTGCAGCTCCTTTAGCCTTTGCAATAATTAATTCTCTAGTAGCTTCAAAAATAGTCTACCAGCTCCTAGCGCTTTTTGGGGTGATGACCTTTATGCAATACGGAAAATACTTCTTCATAATGATAGGGGTCTTTGTAGGAATTTATTATATAATATTTAAAATAACAAATAGAGCCTACTACAGGATAGTAAGTAGGTAAATCTAGCCGCTTAGGAGATGGTCCTGGCGGCTTTTTTAATCTTATGTTATAATTAGATAAAGGAAATGTTGAGATATTTTAAGAGGTTTTATGCAGATATTACTTATGATATTATCCCTAGTAGATGGGATTTTTGCCCTAATTAGGGATAACGATCAAAGAATTATATATTCATTTAGAAGCATGGGAATTGGTCTTATGGCGATTGTCGTATCATATTGTTTTGATGCAGAAAAAATATCCAAAGAAGATTTGACCTATGCAATGGATGTAGTCCCAACTATGGCAAAGGTATGTCTAGGCTTTGCCCTTATAATTATCTTAATGAATGGACTTGTGATTTATAGGTATTGGAAGGAGATTAAATGAAAATTTTTGCTCTTATGTTAGCTCTTAATGGCCTTGTTTTTCTATTCTTTGGCTATAAGATTTACTTTAAAAAGTCCTATGATTTAATCAATGGTTTTGAGAAAGACTATAAGAAGGGACTTAAGGATGAGAATTATGCTATAAGAGTGGGTAAGATTTATTTTCTTATCTTTATAGCTATGGAGATTTTGGCAATTTATATTTTATCTTAAAGGGGCTGTTGCAGAATGAATAAATCGTACCGTTATCGTTAGAAGAACCTCCACGGAAATTTTGCCTCCATCAGCCGGCAGGCACTACTGAAAATTTCCTAAGAGAACCTTCTAACGATGGTACGATGATTATTCATAGTTTTGCAACAGCCCCTAATTTTGTTAAGTTAGGCAAACGTTTTTGTTAAAAATTAAATAATAATGACATTAAGATTTCTATATGATAGAATGAAATAAAGAATTTAGAATGGAGGGAGAGATGAGTTTTTGTTATAAATTAGACAAGGATAAGCTTGATGACTTTACAAGCTATTTGGATTCTATTAAGGATGTTGATGGTTGTGTAATGCCAGCTCTTCAGAAGTGTCAAAACGTTTTCTCATATATTCCAGAGCCTGTAGTAGATTTAATGGCTCTTAAGTTAAATGTTCCATCCAGCGAAATATACGGGGTGGCTACATTTTACTCACAGTTTTCTCTTAAACCTAAGGGAGAGCATGATATCTGCGTCTGTCTGGGTACGGCTTGCTATGTCAATGGATCTGATAAGATTTTAAAATCTTTGGCAGAAGAGCTAGGGGTAGAAGTAGGCGATACCACTGAAGATGGTAAGATTTCCCTAAGTGAGGCAAGGTGTGTAGGTGAATGTGGATCTGCACCAGTTGTTATGATAGACGGAGAAGATTTTGTAGAAAAGGTCGACCCATCTCAGGTCCACAATATTATACATAAAGTTAGAAAGGCTGATCTATGAATAAGAAAGAATTATTAAATCTTAAAGAAAAGTCTCTATCAGAGCTTAGGGAAAAAATAGACTATAGCAAAATCTATGAAGATGATAAAGGTAATTTTAAGCTTAAGGGAGATTTCTTTGAAAATCAAAAAAGATTAGTTCTTAAAAACTGCGGTATAATTGACCCATCATCAATCGAAGATTACATAGGCTTAGATGGATATAAGGCTCTTTATAAGGCTATTTTTGAATTAGATAGAAAAGAGATAATTGAAATAGTAAAAGATTCTGGTCTTAGAGGAAGGGGCGGAGCAGGTTTTCCTACTGGAAGAAAATGGGAAGCGGCTTTCCTTCAAGATACTGATATTAAATACATAATATGTAATGCAGACGAAGGAGATCCCGGAGCTTTTATGGATAGGTCAGTCCTTGAACTAGACCCACACTCAGTACTTGAAGCGATGGCGATATGTGCTAGGGCAATAGGCTCAAAAAAGGGATTTATATATGTTAGGGCAGAGTATCCAAAGGCGGTTAGAGCTCTTGAAATCGCAATTGATCAAGCCAAAAAATATAATCTTTTAGGAGATAATATATTAGGATCAGATTTTTCTTTTGAAATAGAACTAAGACTTGGTGTAGGTGCTTTTGTTTGTGGTGAGGGAACGGCCCTAATGGAGTCAATAGAAGGAAGGCGAGGCATGCCTCGTAACAAAGAATACAGGACAACTGTAAGAGGACTATGGGGAAAGCCTACTGTAATAAATAATGTAGAAACTTTCGCGAATATCGCCCAAATTATTAATAAGGGCTCAGCTTGGTTTAAATCTTTTGGAACAGAAAAATCTCCAGGTACTAAAGTCTTCGCCCTATCTGGCAAGGTTAAAAATGCGGGCCTTGTCGAAGTAGAGATGGGAACTAGTATAGATCAAATAGTTTATGATATAGGAAAAGGTATTCAAAGGGACAAAGATGCCAAGGCTGTGCAGACAGGAGGTCCTTCTGGAGGTTGTATTCCTAAAACACTCTTCGATACTGCTTGTGATTTCGAATCACTGGGAGCTATAGGTTCCATAATGGGTTCAGGCGGCATGGTAGTTATGGATGAGGATGACTGCATGGTTGATGTTGCTAGGTTTTTCCTAGAGTTTTCTGTAGACGAGTCATGTGGTAAATGTACTCCTTGCAGGATTGGCAATAAGAGATTATTCGAAATGCTCGATGATATTACCAAAGGTAAGGCTAATCATGAAACACTCGATAAGCTAGAAGAATTATCAGAAATAGTATCCGAAGCTTCACTTTGCGGACTTGGCAAATCTAGTCCTAACCCGATTATTTCTACAATGAGATATTTTTATGATGAATATGAGGCCCATGTAAATGAAAATAAAACTTGTCCAGCCAAAAGATGTATTAGCCTTTTAAATTATACCATAGGAGAAGATTGTATAGGTTGCGGTAAGTGTAAGAGACTTTGCCCTAATGAGGCTATAGCAGGAGAAGCTCGAAAAAGACATGAAATAAATCAAGACAAATGTATTAAGTGTGGCCAATGCATGGAAAATTGCCCAATAGACGCTATAGCTTTGGCCTAGGAGGTTTGTATGCTTAAGTTAAAGATAAATAATAGAGAAGTAGAAGTTAAAGAAGGATCTACAATCTTAGAGGCGGCGGGTAAATTAAATATCAAAATCCCTACCTTATGTCATATGGATCTTCACGATATCAAGTTTGTAAATAAGCTTGCTTCCTGCAGAGTTTGTTTAGTAGAAGATATAGACAAGAATAAATTGATTCCTTCATGTGCTACCTTCGTTAAAGGAGGGATGAATATAAGAACAGATAGCCAAAGGGTAATCAGGGCTAGAAGAGCTATTGTTGAGCTACTCTTATCAGATCATCCATCCGATTGCCTGAAATGTGCCAAAAACCTAGATTGTACTCTCCAAGAGCTCGCCCATGATTTAAATATCAGAGAGATAAGATATAGGGGAGAGATGAGAACTCTTCCAATAGATGATAATTCATATTCACTAATTAGAGATCCAAACAAGTGCATCCTTTGTAGGAGATGCGAGACTATGTGTAACGAGGTTCAAACTGTTGGAGCACTTGCAGAAGTTGGAAGAGGCTTTTACACCCACGTTGGATCAACATTTAATAGATCCATGTTTGAGACAACTTGTACCTTTTGTGGCCAATGTCTATCAGTGTGTCCGACAGGAGCTCTTACTGAAAAGTCAAATATACGAGAAGTCTGGAGGGCCTTATCATCTGACAAACACGTAATAGTTCAAGTAGCACCAGCGGTTAGGGTTGCCCTAGGAGAGATGTTTGGTATGGAAGTAGGATCTAATGTCGAAGGTAAAATCGTCACAGCCCTAAGAAGATTGGGTTTCGATAGGGTATTTGATACGAATTTTGCGGCAGATCTTACAATAATGGAAGAAGCAAACGAGTTTGTAGATAGACTAAAGGGAAAAGGAGAGCTTCCAATTCTTACATCTTGTTGTCCAGGTTGGGTTAATTTCATGGAACAACAGTTTTCCGACATGATCGATATACCTTCCACATGCAAGTCACCTCATGAGATGTTTGGAGCAATTGCTAAGTCCTTCTATGCTGAAAAAGAAGGAATTAATCCAGAAGATATAGTTGTCGTATCTGTTATGCCTTGTATTTCAAAGAAATATGAAGCTAAAAGAGATGAACTAGAAAATGAAGGCTACTCTGATGTTGATACAGTAATTACAACTAGGGAGTTAGCAGAGATGATTAAGGAAGTTGGAATTGACTTTACTTCTTTAGAAGACAGTGATTTTGATAATCCTATGGGAGAGTCTACAGGAGCTGGTGACATATTTGGTACGAGTGGTGGAGTAATCGAAGCTACAGTACGTACGGCCTATAATATAATTACAGAAAAAGACTTAGAAAAAGTTGAGTTTTATGATTTAAGAGGTCTTAGAGGAATAAAATACGCTACAGTTGATATAGAGGGAAGAGAAATTAAGATTGCGGTTGCCAATGGTTTGGGAAATACGAGAAGACTTCTAGAAAAATTAAAGAATAAAGAAATATCCCTAGACGCTATCGAGGTAATGGCTTGTCCAGGAGGTTGTATCGGTGGAGGAGGTCAACCTTATCATCATGGAGATATTTCTATCTTAAAAAAAAGATCAGAAGGTCTCTACAAATTGGATGAATCCAAAAAGCTTAGAAAATCTTATGAGAATCCTTATATTAAAGACCTCTATGATGAATACTTGAAAGAGCCTGGTTCAGAGAAAGCACATAATCTTCTTCATACATCATACAAGGCATCTCCAAAATTATAAGATTATACAAGTATTATTGGGGTAGATATGTAAGGATAGAGTTTATATAGAAGAAAGGATTATTATGAGAAAAGAAATTAAAAGAGAATGGGATTTTGAACTATTCTTCAAACCAGATTGTCCATTTTGCCTAAAGGTTCTTAATTATTTTAAGAAAAATGATATAATAAAATTCCCTTCATATAACATAGAAGATGTTGTTTCAGGATATGAAAATCAAGATAAATTATATGAAGTAGGCGGCAAGGTCCAAGTTCCTTGTATGGTAATAGATGGCAAGGCCATGTATGAATCAGATGATATTATAGCCTATGCCAAGGAAAACTTCCTAGAAAAAGCCAAAGAAAATAAGGCTAAGAGAGAAGAAAATAAGTAAAAGAATTTAATCTTATAAATAAATCGTTCCATTCTTAGAATTTGACTCTTTGGGGGGCTTCTGAGCCCTCTACCTGTCGGAAACTTCATCTAAGCTATGGAACGATTTTTAAATTAACTATTTATTTGATTCTTCTATTTTAACTTTTTTGCTAGATATTTTCTTATTATCAATTGCCCTAATTGCCTTAAAGGCTTCAGGCTTTTCTATATCTATAAAACTATAGGTTTTTTGAATCCTGATTTGGCCTATTTTATCCTTTGGGACTTTGGCCATTCTTGCTAGGGCCTTTATTATCTTATCCTTGGTGAAATTATCAATCTTACCCCTGTTCATGAAGAGAGTTGTCATTTCCTTGTCGTATTTCTTTTTAGTTTTATTATTTGACTTACTCTTAGATTTCTTCTCCGATTTAAGGTCAATTCCTTCAAGCTTTTCGTGGTTATTATTAATATCTAGCTTATCTTTAAGTAAGACCTGGCAGATCATAAATGGATCATAGCCTTTTTCCATAAGTCTTATTAGTATATCTTTTTCTCTACTGAGGTCTTCATTTTTATCAAGCTTAGATGAAATATCTTCTATAAGACGAAGGTCGCTTTGCCTATCCATTTGGACAAGGGTTGGGACGGGCATCTGTTTTATATTGGCCTTGGTATAATTTTCGATTTGCCTTAGCCTATTATTATCACGACCTGAGATTAGGGAAAAGCTTAGACCGCTTTTGCCAGCTCTGGCTGTTCTTCCAATCCTGTGGACATAGTATTCATCAAGCTGAGGTAGGTCATAGTTAAAGACAATATCTACATCATCCACATCAAGACCACGAGCAGCTATATCTGTCGCTACAAGGATTTGGATGGTTTTATTTCTAAACTTCTTCATGACTTGGTCACGACTACTTTGTTTGAGATCTCCATGAAGGCCGTCTACTAGGTGGTTTTTCCTTGTTAGACTTTCTACAAGCCTGTCGACTTTTCTCTTGGTATTACAAAATACGATAGCAAGATTTGCCTTATGGATTTCTAGAAGTCGCATCAAGGCTTCTTCCTTCATAGATTCTTTAAGTTTAATATAATATTGGTCGATCCTATCAACAGTTACTTCTTTAGATTTTATTTTGACTTCGTAGGGATTAGTTTGATAAAGCTTAGAAAATTCTTGGATTTCAGGTCCCATAGTTGCTGAAAAGAAACAAGTCTGTCTATTGGGATTTGTCCTATCAAGGATGAATTTCATATCATCCCTAAAGCCCATATCAAACATTTCGTCAGCCTCATCCAAGACAACTGTTTTAAGTTGGTCGAGCTTTAAGACCTTCCTTCTCATAAGGTCCATCAGTCTTCCAGGAGTACCAACTACAATTTCTACTCCTTTTTTTAGGCTCTTGATTTGCCTTACTATATGACTTCCACCATAGACAGAAAGGATTTTGATTTCTTTCTTGTATTTACAAAGCTTTTCGATTTCTTTTGATACTTGGATACAAAGCTCTCTTGTTGGACAGAGGATGAGGGCTTGAGTTATTCCATTTGATTCGATATTTTCTATAACTGGTATGGCGAAGGCCGCAGTTTTCCCGCTTCCTGTTTGAGATTTTCCTATTAGATCATTCCCTTCCAAAAGGTGGGGGATAGACTCTTCTTGGATGGGACTTGGCTTTTCGTAGCCTAAATCATCAATTGCCCTTAAAATTTCATTTCCTATATTTAATTCATTAAATTTCATTTATTATCCTTTTCTATATATTACAAACAAAAAAGCAGTCGTCATCAGACAACTGCCAAATACTATTTATATTATCCTTCTTTATTCTTAATTATCAATCCAATTTATTAAATTTATAGGAAGATATTTTCTCTTTTATATCATCTAGACTGGTTTCTTCATTAATAGATAGGCTAATTTCTAGAGCTGATTCTACTAGGGGACTTCCGGCAATTAGGACTTTCTCTTGCAAGTCTTCGTCAAGCATAGAATAAGCTGTTTCGACATTCATCATAGATGATCCCATGTCGAAGAACACTACAAGACCTTCTGGGGCAAGCTCGTTCATCTTAGCGAAGATCTCTTCGAAATTTGACCCTAGATTTCCCTCGTCATCCCCACCAGAATACTCAATTCTTAAATCCGTTGTCATTTGTCCTATGATATCAGTTAGACCCTTGGCCAAGTCCTTGCTGTGACTTGCTATTAATATATTAATCATTATTTTCTCCGAAGGCTTTTTTGATTATTAGATAAGAGCTATAGGCTCCTGGGTCGATGTGACCGATAGATCTTTCCCCTACGTAGGAAGCTCTTCCCTTTAGGGCCTTGATTTCTTTGGTGTAGGCCATTTTCTCTTCAGCGATTTTTACTACATCATCAAGGTCCTTTCCTTCCTTAAGGGCGTTAGAAACTGGCTCTAGGACATCAACCATAGTCTTATCGCCAACTTGGGCCTTTCCTCTTTTTTTGACAGCAGCAACTCCTTCATCGAAGGCCTTATTAAGCTCATCTCTCGATAAATCTTCCTTGCCATCGAGTGCTTTGGCAAAGCTCATGAAAAATGATCCGTAGAGGGGACCACTCGCTCCTCCTACCTTTGATAGGAGGTTCATAGCTATCTTATTGAAAAAATCTTTAAGGCTTGAATATTCCTTATCTAGGTCAGCCTTTATAGCCTTAAATCCCTTGGCCATATTGTAGCCATGGTCCGCATCACCTATGCTCCTATCTAAATCGGTTAGGTATTCTTCATTAGATATTATTTCATCTGATATTTCTGTGAATAAAACTTTTAACTTATCTATATTCATTATCTTCTTACTATCTTAACTTCTCTATCCAGGTACTTCACAATTTGATCATCTACGGCAAAAAGTGTGAGTGAGAATCCTGCCATGTCCATACTTGTCATGAAGTTGCCAACATAAGTTCTCTTGATATCTAGGGAATTTTCTTTAAGATAATCAGTAATGAAATTATTTACTAGATATAGTTCCATTTCTGTAGTTTGACCCATACCATTTACCATTAGGGCGTATTCTTTCTTGTCCCCAGGTATTTCTTTAAGTAGTCTGTCTACCATTTCCTTGGCCATGGTGTCAGCACTTTGGATTTTTTCTTTCTTGATACCTTCTTCTCCGTGGATTCCAATACCCATTTCGATTTCGTCTTCTTCTAGGCTAAAACTTTCCTTGCCGTCATTTGGATTGGTGCAAGGTTTTGTAGCAAGGCCTATGGTTTTAATATTTTGGACAATCTCTTCTGCCTTTGCTTTTATTTCTTCAAGGCTCTTTCCTTCTTCAGCCATGGCTCCAAGGACCTTGTGGACGAAAATAGTTCCAGCAACTCCACGTCTGTCCTCATAGTTTTCTATAGCT
>QWCK01004672.1_pt1 | contig 19503 bp, 26 predicted proteins | sample 1972571 | NCBI WGS metagenome assembly QWCK01 (sample SAMN09866710, study PRJNA288562) | Human gut metagenome isolate term2_stool, whole genome shotgun sequencing... | isolation source: gut | host: Homo sapiens | place: USA: California
GGCAAAGGTGGAGAAGGGAAAGAAGTACACCGCCTCCATGTGGATGATGACACCCGACAAGAACTCCATCGACCTTGATATATACCTTGAGTGCATAGCGTTCAAAGGTGGGAAAGACCCGGTATGGCTCAATCGCCACGTAACACCCATGGAGCGGAACAACACGTGGTACGTACACACCGACACGTTCGGCATACCCGACGGCTACGACACGCTCCAAGTGAACGCAATCGTCGTGCGCAATGGCGACGTCTATTTCTCCGAGATACAACTTGAGGAGGGAGACACACGCTCGGCATGGTCGCCGTATGTGGGAGACAGAGAGGCTTCGCTGGAGAAGTCGGGAATAACGCTCATGCCCGGTTGCTTCCAAGTCGATGCCAAGAAGATGATTGTCAATGGCGACCTACAGGCGAAGTCAGTGCTGGCCGAGAGCCTTACACGATACTCGCTTATGAGAGACGGACGGTTCGAGCTGGGGAGCATCGGTTCGGACACCGAACACCACAAGAACATCGACTCCGCATACGACGGAGACGGCAATCCCGTGCTTCGCTTCTATCGTTCCGACGGCTCAATCATGGGAGTAATCGACGAATCGTTCTTCGCAAGCTCCGCAGTCGGAGACACATGGCAAGAAACCGCTCCGATGGCCAGATTGGGCGACTTCAGATATTCACCGACGAAGCAAGACGTAGTAAGTTACAATGGTAGCTTCAGCACATTCCAAGAGTTCCAATGCGGATTCACGTTGTACGGCGACACGAAGAGATACAACCACACGGGCGAAGGCTTCCCCCCATACTACGACGGCTACACGTACACCGACAGAAAATCGACGATCGCCACGGATGCGGAAATGCAAACAGGCTTCATCCCCGACGGTGTCTATCTCATCAAGCCCGACAAGAATTGGAAATTCTTCAAGAAGGAAGCAACCGGCAACCTTTACATCCGCCTTTATCGGTGCGAGGTGTATGCAGCTGGCAGATTGAGCAATCACTTCCTCATCGAAGAAGTGGCGGACGAAAGCCAAGTGAATAGTATTATCGAGTTGTAAGCACGGCGGAGGCGACCTATTAGAACGACCTTAGTCGATTCGATAGAACGACCATCATCGATTCGATAGAACGGCAACAGTCGATTAGATAGAACGACAAGAGCCGATTAGATAGAGAGATTTTTAACGTCAATATTAACTAAAATTTAAAAGTATGATTACGTACAAAGTAAAGGAGAGACAACAATGCACCTAAAAAGAATATTAACCATCATCCCCGTCTGGTACACCATGCTGTTGCCCGAGGACTACGTGGAATACGGAATAAACGCGATACATCCATGGATTATCGCCATACTCTCCACCATCGTGTGCGACCTCGTGGCGGGATTGCGCAAGAGCCATCTGTTGGGCATCCACATCTCACCCTCCAGGGCGGGACGCGAGACGGCATGGAAGGCGGTGGTGTACTTCTCCGTCGTCATCATGCTCTCGAGCGTGGAGAACGCAGCCCGACACGACTTGCCACTGACACTCTACGGATGCCTGTTCGTCTGCGCACTCGAGGGACTGTCCGTCATCGGAAACATACTCAAGCCAAAAGGCTATTACTTCTCGTTTCGCGACCTGCTGGCAATCGCATGGAACAGAATTACCGGACGACCCAAACGAGAGGTGAGCGACCTATTGAGGGAGGAAAGAATAGAAGTCATCAAGCGGAGGGAACGCGCAAAATGGAACGACGCACCGCCCATGGAAAACAAAAGAAAGGAGAATTGAACAATGGAGATAACGGTAAAAAGAAAATACAAGAAGAACGATTACACGATAGGGCAATTGTTCATCAACGGCAAATACGTCTGCGACACGCTGGAGGACAGAGACAGAGGACTGTCGGACGACATGCTATTGCGTCAAATCATACAAATAAAGGTAAAAGGAAAGACAGCCATCCCCACAGGTCGCTATCAAGTTACGATGACCTACTCGCAACGATTCAGACGCCGACTGCCGCTGCTGACCGCTGTAAAAGGATACTCGGGAATAAGAATACACGCAGGCAACACGCACAAGGACACCGAGGGCTGCATACTCTGTGGGGAGAACAAGCGAAAAGGCATGGTTCTTAACTCCCGCCATTGGACATACGAAGTGATAGTGCCACAAATCGAGAAAGCCGTCGGCAGCGACGAGGTGTGGATAACCATTAAATAACAAGAGACATGACTAACAAGGAATATAAATACGCCATCGCATATCTGTTGGCACTGGCGGCTTTGGCTGTCTTGATTTTTTCGGCTTGCGCCCGCAAAGTCTATGAACACACGGAGACCGTCCGCGACACCGTAAACATCGTGCGCACCGACACGTTCTTACTGCACCGTAGCGATACCGTCCGCATCATCATGCGACAAGAAGAAGTGTCGATTGACGTACCGCCGTCCAATCTGCTCAAAGAGACGAGAGACACCGTCAGCGTACTCTCCAACGGACTTTACGTCTCCGTGGCGAAATGGGTAAACGGCACACTCTCTCACTCGCTGTACTCTCTGCCCGGGGCAAAGATAAGCGGAAAGGTGATAGTGGGCGACACGACGCGCATAAGCAACGACACGCAGTCTCACAATTCGGAGAACACGACCGCGAAGACGCACAACGGCACAAAGTATGTCTATCGGGAGAAGCAGCTGTCACAATGGCAGCGGTGGAAGATGGACTTTGGCGGCTGGGCAATGGGCGTGTTGGCTGTGCTTGTTATCTTATTTGTTTTGAGATTGTTTAATATACGGATTATGCGGTAAAGTGTAAACAAATCTTTTATTAGTTGGTTTGATGTTTAATAAAGGTTAAAGGCAATAATATTTAGTGCAAATATTTAGTTCTTTCGTTTATTATTACTATCTTTGCCATAGATAATTAAAACAACAACTAAAAATAAAAGATTATGAAATCAATCAATGAAATTGCAAGCGAGAATGGTTTACATGTAATCGACACGACTACTGGTTTGAACGGCTATCCACGTGCATTGAAAAAAGCCATTATTGGCTTTGACGATTTCGAGCAAGCAGAAAACGATGCGTTTGAACGTTCTGCAAGCGACTATGGTGAGAACTTTCAACAGTTTGAAGCGAACATGAGCCAAGATGACTTCTTGCAACAAGTAGGTGCTTCAAGTTATATTGATGAGCTGGCAGATGAAGAAGATGGGCTTGACAGAATAGAAGAATACATGAAAGACTTGAGAAAGTTATACAATGCGATAGCAAAAGCCGCTGACGATGAAATCGTTATTGCAGACGGTGATGTGTACGTTGAGACTATCAAGAAAAAAACAATGCAATATAGTTACGACACAAAGAACTATGTGATTGGTCTTATTAACAATAACGATGATTAAAAGCAATAACGACACCTGCCAACTCGGTGGGTGGCATTAAAACAAAGTAAAGATGACAAATACTGAAGAACTCGTTATCGAGCTTTACCGTAAGAAAACGCCAATTACAAAGATTGTTGCAGCCACAGGCGTATCTATCGCTAATGTGTACGGCATCTTGTCTGAACACAATATTCCTCTGCACAGTGGGCAAAAGACGTACAGACGCACGATTGCGTTCGATGAAGAAACAGAACAGCTGCTGCAACAGGCAAACCCTGCGAACATATCCGCATGGGTGTGCGAACAAATCAAAAAAGCCTATAGCAAATAAAGATATAATACTTGCATGGATAACGATGATTAGTGATAAATATATGGTGAGGTAAAATTACCACACCATATATTTTATTTAATGCTATTCTGTGAATCTTATAATTTTGGCTATTGCTTCGTCAGCATGTTTCCTCATAATTCTGATGTAGTTATATATAGGCCTGTTTCGCTTCATTGATTGTCCTATTGTGTATTCAAGTACTTCAAGCGGTATTCCAAGCTCAAATCCGTATTGCACGAATGTTTTACGAGCAGAATAATAGCACAATCGTTTAGCATCTATTTCTTTTCCTATTTTTCTAAGTGTTCGTCCTATATATCTATTGAAATTCTCATAAGAGAAGTAGTTGTCGCAATGGCAGTAGTTCGTCCTCCGTGTCGGAGGCTTTGCAATAGTCATCTGTCTGCTTGCCATCCTCCACATTGCTTATAAGTTTATCGGGGGACGAAAATTCTTTTAGCCGCTTTAATTCTTAAATAGTTGATTATTTCTTTGCAAAGGCACTTGTTCGTGATGAACAGGTGCTTTTTTTTAATTTTAAAACCCAACCTATCCTCTCGGACCGATTGGGGAAACTAACCTAAATTAGATATGAAAAACAATCTTAAGCATTGTCTATTTCTTTTTTTATCTCCGGATTGAGTTCTATTGCTTCCATTCCGCTGTCATTGATGTACTTCTCGCTCGTCATCTGGCGTTCTATGATTTGAAAAGATAGTTTGCAGTTATCATCACTCTCTATGTCTATGTCGCCACAATCGGAACAGATTGCTTCGGTTAGCAATCCCCAATTATGCTTGCATGCCGTCAATCTACCATCGGCGAATGTTTCTCGGAGCATGATGTTTCCTGTTTTCGGGGCTTTATCAAAAAAATCATCAAAGATGAACACTGCATATTTTACCAACTCGTTGGCACAGATAATCGTGGATTTTATTTGCGTGTCTGTTTTATTGTGCTTGTCAAGCAACTGTTTGATTGCCATGCGGAAGTTCGCCACATGACCGTTTACTCTCTCTGCAACGGAATCGAGGAAATCCATGTATAGTTGTCGCTTGTCTATGTTCGCCGCTCTGTTAATCATGTCATTATAATTGGCACGCTCGAACACCTTGTATCCTTCTATGGCTTTGTTGCAGAGCTGCTTGTTTTTGAACTTGTAGTATTTCGTCGTCTTTATCGCTCCAACGGCATCTATCATTGCCGTATTGACCATATCGTTTACTGGACCCACAATGACGTGATACAAGGCTGATAGTCGCTTGTATTTCTTCAGTATTTCTTCTTGGTTTGTCATCTTGCTGTTGTTTTAATCTCCATTCTGTCGTATGCTGCTTGTCCGAATACTTGCCACGTGCCGTTGTCGAACTCCGCTATGATGTCGCCAGGTTCGGCTGCGAGTCGTCCCTCCGTTGCCGACGGATAAAGGATGGCGTAGGGCTTTTGGTTTTCCCCCTTCTCTATGGCTCTTATGCACGGCAGCTTGAATATGTCGTTTATGTTAATGCCGCTGAATTTTATGGTTTGTTTTATTCTCATTGTCTTGTGTGTTTTGGATTTATCTTTTCAGTCCGAACTCATTTAATAATTCGGTGTATTCGTCTTCCCAATCCGTTTCGTTCTGCTCGGCGTCGAGTTTGGCAATCATTCTCAGTCTTGCCTTTACCGTTCGCGGCAGAAGATGGCGAAACTTCATCGAAAGGATTTGCCCGATGATTTCCGCTCGCCGTTGGGTGTATATTCTCTTTTCCATTTTTTATTTTTGTTAATTTCTTTACTAAAGGTTTAAAAGCCTTAATTTGTTTGCTTGTGCATTTCTTTCTTTTTACCTTTGCCGTGCAAATTACTCAGGAGAAAAAACCTCCTTTCGGTGAGCTACCAAAAATCACCGCCCTGATCTCTCAAGAGATTAAGCCTGCAATCCTGTAAGTTGCGGGCTTTTTTTGTTGCACTTTGGTAGAGTGTAACGAGCGTTCAATACAGGTTGAGCGCAAACAAGAAAGGAGGTGTTTTGAATGAGTAATTTGCAAGAAAACGGCAAGGTCCGTATCTTTTGCCCTTACATTGTAAGGAACGGCAAACGGATTTATCCGAAGAAGGCGAGATTTTTCTCGTTTTTAGTCGAATCTAAAGAAACGGCTTGATGCTGTTTTCAGGAGTACTTACAGGGTACTCCTCTTTTTATTACTCTCCCCCTATAACCAATCAGGACTGGTGAGTGGTGGGGAATCGAACCCCTGTCGTCGGCCAAGTTTTAATGTTCCGCTACCATTCGGATATAGCCACTCTTTTCCATCTTTTGCCGTTCTACTTAATCGACCGTTGTAAAGGTGTACGCCTCCACCCATGGGTTGCGCTCCCAAGTGTCTTTGCCGCAGATTTTGTTGATAAGTGAAGCGTAGGCTAATTTCGGTGTTGGAAATAATTTTATATTACCACTTTCAGTTTCTCTATGTGATTCCTTTTCCCAATCCCTTACCATCAGCCCATCAACATAATATCCGATTGTCGCTTTTCTTATGCCCTCTTTCAAGCAGTCATCGTCTGATATGTCCTGCAAGCGTTCGACCCTTACATCGGTAATCTTGATGTGGTGTGGCATGAGGTCGGCACGGACGAACATTTTGTTAGTGTTCCCAGCAACGTCATGCCCGAATTTATCGAATTGTGGTTTTTTAATGTCTAAATAACATTGCGCTATCTGGGTATTTCCTTTTTTATGACACGTCTTGTCATTGTCTTCGTTCCATTTAGCACCGCTTGGGTGAGCAGGAACTTGTCGTTAAACATTATCTTCTTCATTTGCTTGTCTTTTTTAATTCTTCGATAAGTGCGTCTGCCCACTGTACACAAATATTAGCATATGCCGTTTTGCTTACATTTGTTTTGGTAAATGACGCTGACAACACATCTTTTGCTATCTCATACCTGCGTTGCTCCCATTCAATGCAAGACAAGTTTAACTCAGAAAATAAGAATACTCTACCATCATTTGTGACAAACTCGGTGCATCTATGCTGTACTGTCTTTTCTCCATTTGGACGTACGTCTATAATTTCTCCTGTTTCAATAACTTTTGCTTTCATATCATTTTGTTTTATCTAAAACCAAACCACCATTCAAAACGTGTTGTATCATACTTTCACCACCTTTTAGCATTTTCTTGAAAGAAGGTCTGCGAAATTCAAATACCTTGATGTCTTTTGGAAATGTACCTTTTCTATATGTATTTTTATGCGTCATTGTTCTACCACAACAATCGCATTTTATACAGAATGGAGTTACGCCTTTGTCTGCACAGGTGGTAAATACTTCCTTGTGGCATACTTCGCACACATAGCCATGAATTTCGTCACGGCCATCGTAACACTTAATGTTTGCAAGGTTATTATACCTCTTTTCAAGTTCTTTTCTTTTCATGTCATTTTGCTTTAATTCACTTATTAAAATTATTCTCGCACCACTCGTAGAATGATGCTGCTATCCTCTCTATATCGTCGATGAGCTGACCATCATATCCCAAAATTAAATCTCTCTTTCCATCAGAAATAGGAGAGGTTATAATATAGACATTAACGGAAAAGGCATCACCATCGGAAAATATTTTCTCGAAGTCCTCATAATCATGCACTGCGAACTCAATCTGAAAAAAAGAATTGTCCGATTTGTCTTTTTTTGGGGCTTTAAAAAATCCCCAATCCTCACCAAGGTAGGATGATTGAATGTACTTCTTGTAGCCTCGCTTTTCCAGTTCTGCTGCGAGGATGTTGTATTGTTCTTTTGTCATTGTCATTGATAATTAAACACGTTACCTACTACAACCTTTTCAAACGCATCTATCCATTGTTGCCATACGCTGCAGTGAATATCTTTCATTACAGCTTCAAATCGTGTTTCCTTATCATTGTATTGTATAACATGTTGGTAGGCATCGCTTTTTATGATGTCCCCCTCAAATATCTTCACCCCGTTCGCATCTTTCAGCCCAGTGTACTGACCCACGCTGTCAGCTTCTACCACATAGTCCTCGTATGATGCCAAAGGGTTCACAAACTCATCGGGCGCAATAAAATGCTCGCCACTGTTCACACAGTAGTAGCCGTATAGCCACTTTTTGTTTTTCTTGTTCCACCCACGAAACAGTATCTCTCTTTTTGCCATTGTTGTTATATCTCTTTTAGGTTAAACATTTCCGCTTGCGTGAAGCCCTCGTGTCATGGGATTAAGCATCGTCCCATTTCTATGAATTTTTTGTAATCCTCTCGGCAAATGCGCCACTCGTCTTCTGAATATTGGAAAGCCCAGTCAATACCGAACTTATCAATCATCTGTTCTTTCGCTTTTCCATAGTTTTCCGCTACTTCCACATGGTAGCAGTTGCGGTGTGGCGTATCTATTCCGCAGCCGAACGTAAAGTAATATCTGTTCATTGTTTTACTTGTTTTTATCATCAATACTCCACAGCTTCTTGCCTGTTGATGAAGAAGTGTATGCCGTGCGAGCACTCATTCCACCGGTTGTCGTTGAAGCTGTCTGGGTACGCCATTTCGCCTACCTTGTACACGCAGGGGGCATACTCTGTGTTGGTGTTGATTATCTCAACGAGGTGTTCGTTTGTCTCCATGCTGGTTATCTCCAGCACCTTAGCTTTATCGCATCGGCATTTGTTGGTGGTGGCAGAACTGCGTTTTGCGTCCTCCGGGATGAGCAGCTTGACAATGCACTTGTTTACTTTCTTCCATCCAATGAAAGCTCCATCGCTTGGGCAGGCAAGCGGGATAAAGGGGATGTTTTTTGCACCATCCAAGTATGCACCACCCAAGTATGCACCACGCAAGCATGCATCACGCAAATCGGCATCACACAAGTCTGCACCACCCAAGTCTGCATCACGCAAGTCTGCACCACCCAAGTCCGCATCACCCAAGCATGCATCACGCAAGTCTGCATAACGCAAGTCTGCGCCACCCAAGCATGCACCACGCAAGTATGCGCCACCCAAGTCTGCATCACGCAAGCGTGCATCACGCAAGCGTGCATCACGCAAGCATGCACCACGCAAGTATGCGCCACCCAAGTCTGCACCACGCAAGTCTGCACCACCCAAGCATGCATCACGCAAGTCTGCATCACGCAAGTCTGCATCACACAAGTCTGCACCACCCAAGTCTGCACCACGCAAGTCTGCATCACGCAAGTCTGCACCACCCAAATCTGCATCACCCAAGCATGCACCACGCAAATCTGCGCCACCCAAGTCTGCACCACGCAACCGCACGTTCTGCCTTACCGCTTCCTCAACGGTTTCCTTTGCACTGTTGCCTTCCTGCTCGTGAGTGAATAACGCATTGCCATAGAGGTCTTTAATTTCAATTTTCGTTTTCATCGTTGTTTTCGTTTAGCTCCTTAATAATTCGTTTTTCTCTCTCTGATAATTCCCACACTATCGCTTCTCTCGCCGCCGCTTTCTCTGCCGCCGCTTTCTCCGCCACCGCTCTGTCAGACAGCAGAAAGCCGCCACCGAAGATTCTCTTGCTTACTCTTTTTTGAGAGTCCAATGTATTGATATACAGACAGTCTTGTTTCCTGATCTTGAGCGACACCCCATGCTTAGGCAAGCGTGACAGAAGGGCGGTCGATGTTACGCTCTTGGGATAGTCGAACACGGGTAGTGGATTCCCCTTCGCCTTTACACACCTGTCGTTCACCTTTTTTACCCTTTGGTATAAATCATGACATGCCCATAACCGCACGTCTCCGAACAGGTTGGAGATAAATGAAGTGCCCACGGTGGCACCGTTTTCATACGTTACATCCACACCGCATATTATATAAGTGATGTCTATATCCGTCCTCTTCGCAATTTTTGTGGCGCCCAATGTAAGGGTGGGGGCGAACAGAAAGAACTTCACACCCGACGTGACATAGAAGTTAATAATCTTTGATAAGATGGAGAACGGCGGGTTGTCCACCACCACGCAGTTGTCGGGATAATGTTCCACCTTGTAGTCTCCCCCAGGGTAGAACGGCCGTTTAATCTCCTTTTCCCTTAGGTCCACGTTCTCGCCGAGCCATTCCAGAACGTTGTCGTATATCTCTGGCGGTGTGTAGCAGTCATCCGTAGTCTTCTTTGGCTTGAACTTTTCCACGAATCCCTCGTAATCGTTAAGCACGCTCTCCCTGGTATTCTTTTCCTTTTTTGATCCGCCCACCTCAAGGGGGAATAATTGTAGCTGCCTTCCCATTCTCACCTCCTTGTGTTTTCCGTTTTCTGTGTCATCACATACAGTTTCTCCGCCAGACTGTCTCTCTCGGCACGTGCCTTGCCAATCTGCACCATGCTCACGAGTACGGATGCAATGATTACCACCGTTACCACAATCAGCGGATAACGCTTGATAACTCTCTCGTGACACCATACGGCAAGGTCGGCTATCGCCAGTGCCAAGTGTCGGATGCTCCGCAGCAGACAGATGCCGCTCATGGCGATGTTGCTGCGCTGTTTCTTTTCTGATTCTCTCTGTGTGAAATCTATTGTACTCATATTTCTGTTATGTTTAGTCTTTTAAGTAATACGGTGTTGTGTACCCCGCTCCTTGCAATGACAAGTCAGCACACCATTCCGGTGACTGACTGAACAACGCCTCCACCTCTTCGAGTGTCTGCCCTTGCTCCGCCTCCACAACAATCTCGTCGTGTATGTGGATCACCACATTGAGCCCCCTCTCGTCTGCTTGCAGCAGCACGTGTCCGAGTATGTCTCTGACGATGGCCTGTACGATGTTCTCCGTGAGCTTTCCGCTACCTCCACATAGTAGCAGTCGCGGTGTGGCGTATCAATGCCACAACCAAATGTAAAATAATATTTCTTTTCCATCATTTCAATATGTTTTAGGATACATACCCCACCGCTTCTTGCTTGTTGATGAAGAAGTGTATGCCATGCGAGCATTCTTTCCACCGCTCTTTATCAAACTTGTCGGGGTAGACCATTTCACCCACTCTACACACGCACTTGGCGCATTCTTCGTTAATAATATCATCAAGGTGTTCGTTTGTCGTTAAATCTATTATCTCCAGTACTTTCGCCTTGTCGCATCTGCATTTGTTAGTTGTGGCAGAGCTGCGTTTCGCATCCTCTGGTATGAGCAATTTCACAAGACAGCCTTTTATTTTCTTCCAACCAATAAAAGAACCATCACTTGGACAAGCAATCGGGATAAATGGGATGTTTTTTGCACCATGCAAGTTCGCACCACGCAAGTCCGCACCATGCAAGTTCGCACCATGCAAGTTCGCATAATACAAGTCCGCACCACGCAAGTCCGCACCACGCAAGTTCGCACCATGCAAGTTCGCATCACGCAAGTCCGCACCACGCAAGTCCGCACCATGTAAGTCCGCATCACGCAAGTTCGCACCACGCAAGTTCGCACAATACAAGTTCGCACCATGTAAGTCCGCATCACGCAAGTCCGCCATACATAGCGACACATCTTGTTTTACAGCTTCTTCAACGGTTTTCTTAACACTATTATCTTCACATTCATAAGTGAACAAAACATTGCTAAAGATGTCTTTAATTTCAATCTTCGTTTTCATTGCTTTATCTGTTTTTAATACTTTCAAATTGTTCTGTTATAGCATTATCTCCAACCCATAATGCGCTGCCTGTACACGTTTGCCTGTCGCTTTACGCATCTCACGCACGAACTTCCGCTCATCGCCATTGCCGTCAGACAAATGGATAAGCAAGATATATGTGGTAAGATGAAGGTCTATCCGCTTGGCTATCTTGATAGCGTTCTGCAAGGACATGTGGCTTCGTTTGATACGGTCTTTCAGCCGTTCATCCAAATGACTTCTATACAAAATGTAGTTATCGTAATTCGCCTCTATCATCCAAAGGTTTATATCCTTGAAGTCGTAGTTGATATATTTTATGCCGTCTTCCGTCATCACATCACGAGCAAAAGCAGAGCAGTCGGTAAAGAAACAGATGCGCCCACAGTCCTCATGCTTGATTAAGAAGCCACAATTAGGGCAACGTGTCCCGTCCGTGTTGTAATGAATAAGGGGAAAAGGAAGCACCTCAAAGCCGCCTTCCCGAAACCACACACCCTCTTTGTATGGCTTAGCAAAGGTTCTATTGAGGTGTTTCTTTTCAATCGTGTCTTCTGAAGATCTGACCGTAATGCCTAACTCTGTGTATTGATAAGCATAGGCTGCATGGTCGCCATGTGCATGGCTCACAATAACAGCTACCACTTTTTCCACATTCCAATGAAGAGCCTCCTTTACCTTTTTATCGAAAGGCAGTCCGGCCTCAATAATAAGAGCCTCTTCCTCATTTTGCAAAACATAGCAGTTGCCGTTAGAGCCACTACCCACGACCGTCAGATTCATAGACATACTACTCTTTAGACTGGGCATTTGCGCGTTTTAGAGTCTGCCTGTTTATTATTAAATAAGTCGTTCTCTCCCTGTCGCTCTTCTTTTATCTCTTCGTAAGAGGCAGACTCCTCAAAGTCATCGTGGTGTTCAACATCTACCTTTTCTATTTGTTGCACATCATTAGAAGTACCGTTTGCAAGGTCTCGTTCCACATCGCCTTGAGGTTGAGCCATAAAAGCCTCTTCGTCATTATGTCCGTCTTCTGTGCTATCAAGCTCTATCTTGCAAGCCCTCGCAATAACCGTTTTCTTTGCCATTTGGTCTGTAAAATTCAAGTGCGCCCCACTATTTCCACGAGCGGCACCCTGTCCCCATGCCTTGCGTATCATATCCATCGTCATCACCTCAAGGCGAGTTGATCCGTTTTTATACACAACGACCGCGTATGCGCCCACTATCTTGGCATTATCCATGTTCGCCATGGACGTTTCATGTTTTACGAGCTGCAACACACCTTTATCATCCACTGTGTACACGAAGTTATCTGCTTCGTAAACAACCTGTGCGTTCACAGATGCGATGTCTGTGTCTCGCTTGGCTCTCATCAGTTTACCAGTGTAACGCTCCCAAAAAGAGAGTTGATTACCAGTAGGAATGAAGTAGCAGTGCTGCATAGGATGTTCGCCACGCACCACCATGTCGAGCAAGCAATTGGCGATACTCTCTTTAGAGCAAGTATCAATAGCCTTCTGCTTATCCCTTGTTTGCACGTTTTGTAGGTAAAGCCATGCCGACTTGAGTGCATTTCCAGCTTCATATCCTTTTGGCAATGTTATCTCGCCAGCTTTTTGCATGATAGATACACGTTGCAATACCTGTTGAGAGATATTGTCCGCTGTGCGTGTGAGGGCTGTTTGATTTTGTGAAAGCGGCTGTGTAGCCACCGTTTGTGTTTTGTTTTCTGTTGTCATTTTATTTATTGTTTTATAATTGAAATTTCTTGTTATACAATGCTTCTCATTGCTGTTCGTTTACGACCGTCAATTGCTCATCACGACTTACCACGAGACGGATTTGCTGACAGGAAGTAGGAAGAATGTCGTTACAGCTCTCTGCATTGTCAATGATGATTGGCGCATACATATCGTTGTAAGTATTCATTGCTCGAATCAAGTCAATGCCGGCATTGATTTTCTCGCTGTTTGATAAGTCGTTGTATGGTACTCCGTGCATAGTCAGCACACAAGTAGGTTTTGTGGAGCCGTTGAGTAACGTTTCAAACATCTTGAACTTGATGAGCATAAAGAGTTTATTAACCCTTTCCTCCAAGTTTTGAATAGTAGCCAATTCAAGATTAGCAGCCGTATAATCTTTACGCTCCAAATCCGTTAGTTGCTGATTGAGTTGCTTCATCTGTGTGGTAAGTTGTTCAATGCGTTCTTCCCTCTCTGCAATGAGCTTTTCTTTTGAAAGCGATAGGTTGAGTTCATCACGTTGCCGTATCAACTCTTGTTTTTTATCCTTAATCGTTTTTGTGGTAGAAGATTCTCCATCCTTACAAATATCATTAAGTTTTGCTTCCTGCTGTTCGATTTGTTGTGACAGATGTTTCCAATCATCATTATCATGGAAGTCCACTTGTTCCACCTTGTAAGCCTTCTGTTCGTTTTCCTGACCCTGCAATGAAGAGACCTCTGTGGTTAGCATGTCAATTTTCGTTTGCAGTTCGTTCAGCTCCGCTTCGATTCGCTGTTTTGCATCTTTCAGAGCCTTCGCCTCCACATCCAGCCTGTCCTGCTCAGCCATGTGCCTAACAGTCCATTGCTCATGCGCTTTCTCTTTCAGCTCCTCAATATTTTCAGACGGCAGTCGTTGCCCACAATGCGGACAAATTTCTTGGTCTTCATTCCACACGAATGATTTACTCTCTACATCTTCCCATTTTTTACGGAAGTCATCAGTACGCAGTTCTATCTGTTGTAGTTCCTGCTTCTTCATACGCAATGCGTCCGCTTTCATGTCGCGTGAATGCTCCGTATCTTTCAGCTTTTGCAGTATGACGTTCTGTGCATTCTCATGTTCTGCACGCTTTGCTCGGTTTTCACTTTCAATTTTATTAACAATCTCCTGTTGTTGGTATTTCAGGGAATTAACGAGTTGTCGTTGCGTAGCCTTTTTTTCGTAGTCTTGCGAGAGTTTAGCCGATGCGTCCTGCAACTGGTCATCATATTTTTTTATATCCTCATCAATTTCGTTCAATCTTTTACGAATAGCTGCGAAATCAGTCTCCCCATCAGATAGACCCTGCAAGATTTGTTGATTTTCTGTAATCTTGTTTGGGATACTCTCCATTTCGGTCTTGATACCTTTTATCTGATATGAGAGGTGGCTACGGTACTCCTTCAAATCCTGCCCGTCTAATTTATCAATCAACTGTTTGAACTCATCTTTTTGTTTTGCTATCTCTGAGAGAGGAATATCCCCCACCATTTTTATGAGCAAGGCACGCTGTTCTTCTGCTTTCAGGCTTGGGAAATATGCGGGATTGGTGATGGCACGAAAGAGAGCCTCATTGCACAAAGCGTTCACTTCTGCTTGATAATCCTTGATGGTGTATTTGTTTCCATTGATATAGCACTCGGTAGTATGTCCCGTCAGTATCTCTTCAAGCTGTCCTTTCGATTTTCCCCATGTCTCCTTTCTCACTTTTTTAAGCACGAGTTCTCGATTGTCGGCAGAAATAGTCAGCGTAACACTATTTTCCAAACGGTTAATCACGTTATTGTTTTCATCTTTTGGGTCTATGCCGAATAAAGAAAGTCCTTCACTATTCTTTCCAAACAGAACCCAAAAAATAGCATCCGCTGTAGTTGTTTTCCCCGTGTGGTTCGCACCGAGGATGTTTGTTACCAATGGTGAGAACTCAATCGTTAGGTCTTTTACCCCTTTGAAATTCTTTATTTCAATTTTTCTAAAAGTTATTTTCATAAAATAATTGTTTGTTTATTTTACTTATCCCTGAAATAATACTCTATACATTTTTGTGTGTAAATTCTTGCTTGTGATGGACTTATGTTGTAAACAGGCATTGATAACAACCTGTCACAAGATTGGCTTTTGCAGCTTACTTTGCGAACCTTTATTAAAGTACCATCACAAGTTCTTGCATTGTTTTGCTTTCTCTTGTTGCTGAATATTCCAAACAGGAATAATTTTATCTCATCATCGTCCGTATCTACTACCTTTATCTGTTGGTTGTCTTTCTTTCGGCAAAAGTCCACAAGGTAGTATGGTTCTTCTTCGTCTTTGAGTTTCATAGTTGTTCATTCTCCTATATTATGGAGACCACTTTCTGCTTTTTTGCTGTATATCACCTACATTTACAGTGCATTAACACCCATATTTTCTTTGGCTCTTTTGCAAGAAATAGCTGTATATCACATACATTTACAGTGCATTAACACCTGATGGATATTGGTCTGGGTTTGAAAAACGCTGTATATCACATACATTTACAGTGCATTAACACCGGATAATGTGTGGACGTGCAGCGGAGAACGCTGTATATCACATACATTTACAGTGCATTAACACCGGATAATGTGTGGACGTGCAGCGGAGAGCGCTGTATATCACATACATTTACAGTGCATTAACACCATGCTTTGTGTATCTGTCTGATATACAGAATTGTAAGTGATTTCACGAGTGAATAATTCCTCATGTTAAGGGTGTACAGCCACCCCGAATATTATTTTTTTATTTTTCAACTTTCAGTGTTATTCCAGACATTTTACACTTGTAACCGATTTTCTCTTTCAAACCGTAGTAAGACCAATTACGCAGCACGAATGGTTCTCCGTTCTGATTATCCTCTTTCGCTTTTTCCTCTCTTCGAGTTTGGTTCATCAAAACGATAGTACCACATCTGTGCTTGATGGCTAAATCGACCAGCATACGAGAATAGGTGTGAAGTTTGGTATCAACGTAGTTATTCTCCTTGTCATGCCATCTGTCTATGGCTTGACACTTCTTCTTTCTGCCTTTACCCCCGACAGAATATCGGTTATTGATTTGGCAGCGTTTCACCGCTTCTTGTATCTGCCTTCTTCTGTAGTTAAACTCTTCCTTAGTGCCTATCTCAAATGTCTTAAAACCGTTATCATACTCTTTGTATGCTTTCACATCGGTAGTGCATACGATAGGATTCATAACACCCAAGAAAGCGAATAGTTGCTTCTTTTCATCAACCTTGGCTTCTTGTTTTGGTATATCCACGCAAAGGAGCAGAAACACCTTATTCTTGTCGAATTTAAGAGATGATGTACACATCTTATACTCACCACTGATTACTCTTTCTACAATCAATCTATTACCGCTCCTGTCCCGTCCAAACTTGCATTGAAACGGAACACCAATCAAAGTGAAGAAACATCCGTTGTGCGTTTTACCATCTTTGTCTTGATAGTCAGCAAAGCGAAGATTGAGAAACCTATCCGCCTTAAATGGTATCGGCATATTTGATTTGTAGGAGCGCAGTGAGCGTTTCCACATACCTTGCTTGCGGTCGTCTTGGTACATTTTCTGTGCGTTTTGCAATATACTTGATACCATACCCATATCTATCTTTCCTTTGAATTTCTCACTTGCTGCAACGTATGGAGCATTTTGCTTGGTCGCTTTCTGACCCTTACATCCGAGATATTCCAAATTTTCCCTATTTTCTTCTGATAGGTAAGGAGTAGTATTATCCAATATAAATAAATGTGAAACACCCATATTTGCAACTTGAACGGCTATATTTCTGTTGTCGTAAAGTTTATCGTAGTACGACTTACGCAAGTCTTTGTCGTCCTCGCACACAAAGACTTCAATCTTTCTTGTAATGACCATATTTAAGTAGATATTTTTTTATTGCGCTCTCTGTATGTACCATACAAATCAGTATGCTATACACCGAATGAAGAGATGATGAAAGCTTCTTTGAGGCTGTATGTACCACACAAATCAGTATGCTATACACTGTAGTTCACATCTTGTAGGAGCCTTGAATGGCTGTATGTACCACACAAATTAGTATGCTATACACTATGTTTATTATAACTACTTGCATAACAAATTGTTAGGCTACTTGCCGAGTGGTAAAATCTCCCTCAGCTTAAAGCGGTACAGCCCGCTCGAATTGTTTTTTTTGCGCTCACTCCCAATTCGATTGCAGCACCATATTTCAGTGCAGAGTGAACTTGGTGTTGATAGACCACTATAAAGCGGGAATCGAACCCGCAACTCGTTACCACAACCTCCACCAACGAGCCGAGTCGAACGGCATAAATCCGTTATCCCATATCTATATTCAATATTATATAGGTATAGGATTATATTGTTCTATGCCGTAGCGACCACGAACCCCAAGCTCGTGTTCTTATCAGTCTATAAAATAATTGAGGATTTTCTGACTTTTGGCATATAAGTTCGTTCAAATAAAAAAATAGCCGCCTATTCAGTCCCTTATGTAGTCTCGGCATCTCTGCTATACATAATCACCTTTCAGCTTTACTGTGCCAAATAGTCAAACAACGCTTGTAATTGGATTACGAGTGCAAAGATACATATTTGTTCTGTTTGTACCAAACATAGAGCATATTAATATTTTTGTTTTAAGATTGTTTATATTTAATAATGTAGCAAAATTGCTCTGTTTTAATAGCTAATAAAACCTCTAAAAATAACATATTCAGTTTATCTTCAATAGTTTATAAAAATATACAAGTGTAAGAAGTAAAATAAAATTATCCATTACTAATAAAACACGAATTGTTAAACAATATTAAAAACTTAAATGTTTTTGTTCTTTTTGTTCGGTATGTATAATATAAGTAATATCTTTGCAATGTGCATTTGTGACGGATTTGCATAACGAAATAGACGTTTATCCTTCACAGGAAAACTACATATTTAATATGCGATAAGCCTCGGCAGTTCCGTCACAACTGTTGGGGCTTGTTGTTTTTATGCCTTGCCTCAATTTTAACAAATAAAATATGTCAAAGCGGAAACTTTACATCAGCATCGAAGAAAGCATATTGGCGTTTCAGTTAAAAGAGACAGCCGAGGCTTACATCTTTGCCATGATGTTAAAGGCTTCCGCACGTTCCTCAAGGATAAATAACCCGTCTATCCGAAATCTGAAATCCATCCTGCACATTGGTAATACAAAGTGCTGTCGTGCGCTCAAGAACGCAGTAGCAGCAGGATATGTTAGATATGAAGGCAAAACGTTGGTTGCCAATCCAATGAAGAACAACAAGGATAATATTAGACCAATATTCTTTGAACGAGCCGAGCATAAACTGGACGGAAGTCTTGACTGTAAGGTATCGTTCCGTGAAATGGAGAAACTCATCAGAGAGCAGGTCATTATCAATCACGTAAAGAAACAGAACCTTTGCGAGAAAACGTATAAAGCAGTTACCGATGGCGAGGTAGGCGGAGAAAGGCTCACATCTGAGCAGATTAAAGTCTATCGCCGTAGGAAGAATCGTTTGTCTCATACAAAGGAGTTTCATAAGGGATTGAGCCTTGCTAAGGTCATGCGTATTCTCCAATCCTCTCGCTATGCAGCACGTAAGTTAATGCGTGGTCTTGTTGGTACAGGCAAACTTGTCAAAAACGAAGTTCTTGAAGAAACAGGAATTGACCCAAAGAAATTTGGATGGCAAGCTAATCGCTACATGAAAGAAATCGGATATGGAGGCTATTTCCTCTATGTTGATGGTAAAATCATGTGCCAACGTTCCAACGTCTATGTTTGTAATGACAACTTAAACTCAAAGTATTATGCTAAATGATATTTTTTTGGGGCGTGTTCCCAAAAGCGAACCCAAATATAAAGCAGGTAATTCCTCTATGGGGGATGCAAGGGGGTATAATAATATTAACTCTAAGAGTAAGAGACAACAACGCACACGTATGCGTAAGACTGTGAACGATAGGTTTTTTGAAGAGTTGTGTACAGAAATCGACTTGTTCGACCAAGAAAAGTCCTTTCCCGAGTGGATTTTTGACTTTCGTGAGAAAATTTTGTCGAAAATTTCCAAGAAATTCCGCTTGATGTGTCAGATTTTGAAAGAAACAGGATTAAGTTTTAAGATCAAATACCCGTTAGAGATTGAGGGCAAGTGGAAATTTGCCGACATCTATATACCCAAATACGAACTTGTCGTCTTGCTAATCAGCGAGTATGAAATGATAGGACTTCCATGTCATTCTAAAAGCAACCGAGAATTGTTCTTTGAGAATTATTACTGTCCGCTAAACATAGAAATCCTCATTCCAACTCATTGAGACACAATAGTTCGGATGACAGCATATTAGTGACAAGCCCCCTTATTC